>Ga0164290_1000888_pt1 | contig 68854 bp, 60 predicted proteins | sample Micstemetagenome_FD_108782 | JGI IMG/M metagenome (GOLD analysis project Ga0164290, IMG submission 108782) | Contaminated culture microbial community from soil near Moab, Utah, USA - Microcoleus steenstrupii SON62 (Illumina Assembly) | ecosystem: Environmental > Terrestrial > Soil > Soil crust...
CGATCTGGGCATGCGCCGGCACGTCGAGCGAGACACCGTGCAGCACCCGGTTGGCGATGCCGTAATTGGTGAACTCGACCGAGAGGTCGCGGACGGCGAGCAGGGCCTGGCCTGATGCAGCAACGTTCATCGGACCTCCTGCACGTCGAAGAGGTCGCGCAGGCCGTCGCCGAGCAGGTTGAAGCCGAAGGCGACGAACAGCACGCCGAGCCCCGGCAGGATCGACTCCCACCAATAGTCGGGAAGGTATGCCGCCCCCGCCGCGACCATGGTGCCGAGGTCGGGCGTCGGCGGCTGGATGCCGAGGCCGAGGAAAGAAAGCGATGCGCCGACCAGGATGACGAAGCCGCAGTCGAGCGACGTCTTGGCCGCGAGTGCGGAGACGCAGTTGGGCAGGATTTCGCGCACCAGGATGTGGAACTTGCTGGCGCCGAGCGTCTCTGCCGCCTCGACGAATTCCTGCGTTCTGAGCTGGCATGTGATCGCGTAGACGAGCCGCGCGTGCCAGGTCCACCAGAGCGCGGCAAGCGCCAGCATCGACGTGATCAGATCGGGCGCCAGCACGGTCGCAACCGCCAGCACCAGCACCAGGCCGGGGATGGCGAGCGCGATGTCGGTCAGCCGCATGATGACGATCTCGACCCAGCCGCCGAAATAGCCCGCCACGAGCCCCAGCGCCGTTCCGACCGGCACCGCGATCGCCAGCACCACGAAGGCGAGCTGCAGCGAGACGCGCAGGCCGAAGATCATGCGCGTGAAAATGTCCCGGCCGGCGCTGTCGGTGCCGAACCAGTATTCGGCCGAAGGCGGCAGATGCCGCGCGCGAAAATTCACCGCCGCGCCGACATGCTCCGGATAGGGCGTGATCAGCGGCGCGAAGATCGCCGCCAGCACGCAGAGGATGACGATGCTGGCGCCGATCACGGCGGTGGGGTTGCGCGAGAAGCGGTACCAGTTCTGGTAAGCGTTGGAGAGCCGCCGCGGCTCGCGCGGAACGATCGTGAGGTCGGCCATCAGCGGCTCCCCCTGATGCGCACGCGCGGGTCGACGATGCCGACGAGGATATCGATCGCCAGGTTGACCATCACGTAGAAGACGCCGGAGACCATCACCACGCCCATCACGGCGTTCAGATCCTTCTGCATGATGGTGCGCACGCCGTAGGCGGCCATGCCCGGCCAGGAAAAGATCATCTCGACCACGAAGGCATTGCCGATGAGCGCCGCGAAGGTGAGGCCGAGGATGGTGAGCGGCGGCACGAAGGCCGGCCGCAGCATGTATTTCGCCACCCTGATGCGCTCCGGCACGCCAAAGGCCCTGCCCGCTTCCATATAATCCTGGTTCGACACGTCGATCATCGACGCGCGGGTGGTCAGCGTGATCTGCCCGAGCGCCGTGGAGGCGAGCGCGATGGAGGGCAAGAGCAGATGGCGCAGCGCCTGCCCGAAGACGTCGAGGCGGCCCTGCAGCAAGGCATCGATCGTCAGCAGGCCGGTGATGTCGGCGCTGAAACCCATGCCGGGCATGATCCGGCCGGTGGTCGGCAGGATGTGCAGCACGTAGCCGGCCAGGATCTGCAGGAGCAGCGCGATCAGGAAGGTCGGGGTGACCGCCGAGACCAGCGCGAACATGCGTATGGTGTTGTCCGGCCAGCGGTCCTTCCAATACGCCGCAGCCATGCCGAGCGGCGTGCCGAAGATGAAGGCGAGCGTGACGGTTGCGAGGACTAGCTCGAACGTCGCGGCGAAGGTGTCGCGAATGTCGGCGTTCACCGATCGCTCGGTCAGCAGCGAGCGGCCAAGGTCGCCCTGCGCCAGGCCGGTCAGGAACAGGCCGTATTGCTCGATGAGCGGCCGATCGAGCCCCATCTTGGTGCGCAGGTCCGCGACCTGCTCGTGGCTGCCGGCCGGCCCCAGCGCCATGCGCGCCGGATCGCCCGGAATGCCCCGCGCAATGGTGAAGATCACCACCGACAGGCCGAACAGGACGAGCAGCGACCAGAGCACGCGCTTCACGAGGAAGAGCAGAAATTCCAACGATCAGGTCCCGTTCAATAGTTATGCGCCGGCCGGGCCGCCGCTGTCTTCTCCCCGTTTACGGGGAGAAGATGCCGGCAGGCAGATGAGGGGCGGCGCCGGCGTTTGCGATTGGTCTACCGACGTCGGCGCTGCCCCCCATCCGGCCCTAAAGGGCCACCTTCTCCCCGTAAACGGGGAGAAGGACAGCGGTGTCAACTCAGTCGCACAGCCATTCGTAGCGCGTGAAGTCGGCAGGCACCGACTGCATCGGCACGAACCGATAACCCGTCAGGCACTTGTCCATGGCGAGTTGTGCCCGCAGCGTCACGAGGAAGACGTCGGACTGCATGTCGACGAGCTGGTGCTGCAGCTTCCGGTAGATCTCGGCCTGCTTGGCCGGATCGGCAGTGCCGCGAGCCTCGTCGATCAGGGCGTCGATGTCCTTGTTCTGCAACCACTCCATCGAGGCCCAGGTGCCGGCCGAGGCGGAATGATACTGGCTGTAGAACATGGAGTCCGGCGACGGATAGAGCGGGCCGAAGAAGATCTGGTTCACCGCCGGCGTCGTCTCCGCCTTGGTGGCGAGCTCGGTGATGCGGTTCCACGGATCGGCCTGCTGCGTCACCACGAAGCCGAGCTGCTCGAGATTGGACTGCATCAGCAGGCTGATGTCCTCCTCGAACTTCAGGCCGGCAACGTAGCCCAGGGTGATCGGAATCTTCTGGCCGGCATATTTCGACTTGGCGATCTCGGCCTTGGCTGCCTCGAGGTCGAATGTCGGCTCGGGAATGTCGGTCGCCAGGAACTCCGCGAAGGCGGTCGGCAACGGGCCGTTCAGCGCGCCGCCCGGATAGATCACCTCGCGCACGGTCTTGTAGTCGGTCGCCAGCGCGATCGCCTTGCGGATGTGCGGATCGTCGGTGGGCGCCACCTGCGTGTTGAGCTTGAGCAGGAAGGCCGTGGCCGTGTCGAAGGTGATGACGTTGAAGCGGCCCATCGCCTCGAGCGCCTTGTAGGTGTCGGGCGCCAGGAAGGCGCTCGACATGGTCAGCACGCCCGACGCCGCGAGCGAGCGGACCGATGCCTCGTCGGGCACCACCACATAGCGGATCTCGTCGATCGGCTTCGCCTTGAAGCCACCGTAATATTCCTTGTGGCGGACGAGCGTCATGCCTGTGCCGCTCGGTGCCTCCTTGAGCAGATAGGCGCCGGCGCCGGCCGTGTTCGTGTTCAGCCAGGTCTGCGCATCGTCGGAGCCTTCATTGGCGCGCGCCACCTCCTCATTGATGATGAAGATGGAGGGCACGGTGGCCAGGAAGGGCGAGAAGGTTTTCGACAGCGTGAACTTGACCGTCTTGGCGTCGACGGCGGTGACGGCGCCGGGTGCCAGCACGCCGGCAAACAGGTTGGCCGGCCCCTGGTTGATGCGCTGCAGCCGCTCGACCGTATAGACCACGTCGCTGGCTTCCACCGGCGAGCCGTCGGTGAACTTGGCGTCGGCGCGGATCTTGAAGGTGACCTCCTTCGCGTCGGCGGAGACCTCCCAGCTTTCAGCCAGCTCGGGAACGAGCTTGCCGCCTTCCTCGACCGTCATCAGCGCGTCGTAGAGATTGACCGCGGCGGCATAGTCGCCCTGGTCGGAAATCTTCGACGGGTCCATGCTGCCGAACACTTCCGGCGTATTGATGGTGATCACGACATCCGCCGACGCCGGCACGGCGACGACGGTTCCCAAGAGCAGCGTCGCGATTGCGGCGGCGGATGCCCGTAAGTCCAGCTTTCTCATCTCGCTCTTCCCATTGCTTGTCTGGTTCTGTTCCCGCGTGAAGCGCCGGGCCGTCGCCCGGCCGCGATCACGATCGAAAGGTTGCGATGGCTTCCGCACGCGGCAGCGGTGAAACGAGGACGTCTTGATGCCGCAATGCCGCGCGCGGCAACGCTTTGGTCAGTTTCGAAAGGCGGAGAAATGCCTGACGCCGTGAAGCCATAGTCCGGTCCCCTGTCCCGTGGCCTCTTCGTTCGCGTCGTTGGCCGTCAAACTCTTCTGGAGAGGCTGGGACGAAGGGATTGTGTCAACGGGCCCTGCATTCGTCCAATATACGGCGGCAGCATTATTGATACCTGCCAATTATCGACCTATGAAAGAAGGAGCCGGCACATTTGCGCGAGCAGGTCATGAAGGGCGGAAGGCTTCAATCGCGGCACCTCATCGAGCTGAGGCACATGCGCTACTTCCTCGCCGTGGCGGAAGAGCTCAATTTCGGCCGCGCGGCCGAGAAGCTCGGCATCGCGCAGCCCAATCTCAGCCAGCAGATCAAGGCGCTCGAGGAAATCATCGGCGCGTCGCTCTTCGACCGCACCCAGCGCTCGGTCCAGCTCACCGCCGCCGGCGAATATTTCCTCGGCGAAGCGCGCGAGACCCTGGCGCATGCGCAGACGGCGCTGACGGTCGCGCGCCGCGCCGGCCGCGGCGAGATCGGCCAGATCGCCGTTGGTTATGTCGGCTCCGCGACCTATACCGGCGCGCTTGTCTCGATCATCGGCGCCTTCCGCGAGGATCATCCCGATGTCGACATCGATCTCTCCGAAATGGAGATGCAGGACCAGCTGAAGCACATCGCCTCGGGCGCACTCGATATCGGCTTCATCCGCCCGCCGGTGGAGCTGCCGCTCGGCATCGGCAGCTCGCTGATCCTGCAGGAGGAGATCGTGCTTGCGCTTTCCGAACGCCATCCGCATGCCGCCGACGCCGCCGTCAGGCTCGCCGATCTCAAGGACGAGACTTTCATCATTCCACGCCATGGGGTGAATGTGAGCTTTCACAAGCACACGACCGACGCGTGCCTTGCCGCCGGCTTCAGTCCGCATTTCGGGCGGCAGGCGGCCGACTTCGTCACCATCGTCAGCATGGTGGCGATCGGGCTGGGCGTTGCGCTGGTGCCGCAGTCGTGCCGCTGCCTCGACCTGCCGGGCGTCCGCTACAAGCGGCTCGCCGGCAAGAAGGTGCTTGCCGACCTGTCGTTGGCCTTTCGGCGCATGGAAGCGTCACCGATCGCGCGTTCGTTCCAGCGTTATTGCGCGCAGTTCCGGGCATCGCACGACCGGCCCTCGGAAGCGCTCCAAACCCGTTAGAGAATGGCCGCTCTGCTTTCGCCCAGCCTGCAACGTTGGTGATTGGCGAAAGTCGCGACACAGCCAATCTCCCCCCTTGAGGGGGAGATGTCCGGCAGGACAGAGGGGGGCGCCTCACGCAGCCGGTCCCGGTTACCTGCAGCGCTCGATGCTGGCCGATTCCGGCGCCATGAATGCGCTCTGGCGGAGAGTGCAGGCTACGCGGTCGTGGTCCGGCGTTCCTCGATCGCCGTGCGGCCTTCCGCGATCACGCCCTGCTCCAGCAAATCGTCGATCACGGCGTCGTCGAACGCGATCTCGCGCAGGATTTCGCGCGTGTGCTCGCCGAGCTGCGGCGCCGGGCGCAGCGGCCCGGGGCTGGTGCGGCTCCAGTCCGACGGAACGTCCATGGAGAGAATTGCGCCCTCGGATGGGTGCTCCTCGTTCTGGAAGAAACCGACTGCCTCGAGATGTGGATCGTCGATCAGCGTATCGATGCTGTGCAGCGGCTTGTGCGGGATGTCGATGCCGGCAAGCCGGCCAAGCCACTCTGCCGTGCTGCGCGTCGGAAAGATCTTCGCCATCTCCGCATTGATCTGCTCGACCGCCGTGCCGGCACGGATCATGCCGACGAGCCGGTCGGCATCCGGCTCGCCGAACCCTTCGAGCAGTTTTGCGAAATCGAGCCTGTGCCGGTCGGTGTAGAGCAGCACGCACAGATAGCCGTCGGCAGTCCTGTACGGCGCCCGCGACGTCGACAGCAGCCGCCCGTAGCCGCCGCCATCCAGCGGCGGGATGAAGGTGCGGCCGCCGAGATGGTCGCCGAGCACCACGCTCGCCATGGTCTCGAACATCGGGATGTCGATCTTCTGCCCCTCGCCGGTGGCGTTGCGATGCAGCATCGCCGCCAGGATGGCGTTGCCGGCATAAAGCCCGACCATCCGGTCTGCGATGTTGACCGGGACATACCGCGGCTCGCGCGCCCCCGCCCCCAGCATCAGCGACGGGATCGCCGCCAGCCCCTGCACCAGATCGTCATAGGCCGGATCGTCGCGGTAGGGCCCGTCCTGTCCGTAGCCGAAGGCGCCGACATAGATGATGTCGGCCTTGCGCGACCGCACGGCTTCATATGACAGGCCGAGCCGGGCCATGGCTCGCGGCCTTATGTTGTAGAACAGCACGTCGACGGACGCGGCGAGCTTCAGCGCGACCTCCAGGCCAGCGGGCGATTTCAGGTCGACCACGATGCTGCGCTTGCTGCGGTTGGCGTGCAGGAAAAGACCGCCCATCGTGCCGCTGCGCGAGGGCCCGATCTGCCGCACGATGTCACCCTCGGGGCTTTCGAGCTTGATCACGTCGGCGCCAAGATCGCCGAGGATCGTCGTTGCGAACGGCCCCATGACGACGGTTGTCAGGTCGAGAATTCGGATACCGTTCAGCGGCCCCATGTTTCCCAGACGCTCCGGTTCCCTTGTCTTGGCGCGCAAATCCGGGCGGAAAACCGGTTTCCACATTTGCCGGATTTGCTCGTGGAATGCTGCGGCGGACTATGCAGAGGGCTGCCGAATTAGTCCAATATGCGACATAGCTCCTATTGATCGATCGGACTTATTACGAACCCCGCGCGATGCCCTGCCGCCATATCGCGGAAGCTCGCCTTTGCCGCTCTCCGTTAAATCGTCCTTCACCATCCCGGAAATTCGGCGAAAAGCCTTAACTGCCGCGGCATTGCCGCCGGCCTAGGATGGCCTCACACATTGATCTCTGCGGGGAGACCGAGGGTGAGCTTCTCGAACGAGCAGATGCCGGCTCCAGTGGGCAGCAGCCCGGAAAAGCCTGTCGGCTGGGTGCTTTCCTGCCGCGGCTCGGAAGCGAAAATCGGCCTGACGGATACAGCACCTCTGGGGCAGCAGCGGGCGACCGTCGGAAAGTTCATCGCCATCCGCTCCGCCGACACCATGCTTCTCGGCATGATCGCCGAAGTCTCCGCCGCCGCGAATGACGACGCCGCCGGGCCGGGAACGCGCGCCGTCGCGCGCGTCGACCTGATGGGCGAGATCGTGCACGGCCCCGCGGGCTCGCGTTTCCGCCGCGGCGTGCGCGAATATCCGGCGATCGGCGACGAGGCCTTCCCGATGTGCCGCGAGGATCTGCGTCTCGTCTATTCCGCCACGGGCGAGCATTCCGTGGCGATCGGCAATCTGCAGCAGGACGCCACGATTCCCGCCTTCGTCGACGTCGACAGCCTGTTGTCGAAGCATTTTGCCGTGCTCGGCTCGACCGGCGTCGGCAAGTCGAGCGGCGTTGCCGTAATCCTCAACGAGGTGATGCGGGCGCGGCCCGACGTGCGCCTCCTGCTGCTCGACGTCCACAATGAATACGCTCACTCCTTCGGCGAGAAGGCCCATGTGGTGGGCTCGCACAATCTGAAGCTGCCCTTCTGGCTTTTCAATTTCGAGGAAATGATCGACGTCATCTATTCCGGCCGCCCGAGCGTGCCGGAAGAGGTGGAGATCCTTGCCGAGCTGATCCCGATCGCCAAGGCGGCGTACATGTCGCTGAAGAATTCGGGCGAGCGCTCGCTGCTGGCGCGCAAGGGCCCACGCCATATGGGCTTCACGGCCGACACGCCCTCGCCCTATCTGATCCAGGATCTGCTCACGCTTATCGACGAGCGCATGGGCAAGCTGGAGAACCGCTCCACCCGCATGGTGCACCATCGCCTGATGATGCGCATCGAAGGGCTGAAGAACGATCCGCGCTACGCCTTCATGTTCGAAAACGCCAATGTCGGCGGCGACACCATGGCGGCAGTGCTCGACCAGCTCTTCCAGCTGCAGTCGGACATCGCCGGCATCACCGTGCTGAAGCTCGCCAGCCTGCCCGGCGAGGTGCTCGACGCGATGGTCTGCGTCGTGTGCCGCCTGGCCTTCGAGTTCGGCCTCTGGAGCGACGGCGCAGCCCCGGTGCTGATTGCCTGCGAGGAAGCCCACCGCTACGCCGCGGCCGACCATTCGCTCGGCTTTGCGCCGGCGCGCCGCGCGCTTTCGCGCATCGCCAAGGAAGGGCGCAAATATGGCGTCTATCTCGGCCTGGTCACGCAGCGCCCGGCCGAGCTCGACCCGACCATCATCTCGCAATGCAGCACGCTGTTCGTCATGCGCATGGCGAACGAGGAAGACCAGGCGCTGCTCCGATCGGCGGTATCGGATGCCGCCGCCAACCTTCTCTCCTTCGTGCCCTCGCTCGGCACCGGCGAGCTGGTCGGCATCGGCGAGGGCATGCCGCTGCCGGCCCGCCTGACCTTCCGCAAGCTGCCGCAGAATTTGGTGCCGCGCAGCGAGACGGCCGGCGAGAAGAGCGGCGAGATGCGCGATCTCTCGCGCGACAAGCTGGTGCGCGTGGCGATCGAGCGTTGGCGCAGGGCCACGACGAGCCAGGCCGGTCCCGAGGAAGAGGCTCCGCGCGAGCAGGCCCCATCGCCTGCCGCTGCCGCCCAGGATGCGATCGCGCGCGGCCTGCAGGCCATCGTGGGCGATCGTCCGGCCCCCGAGCCGCGACGTGTCCCGCTGGATCCGAACCGCTACTCGATCCTCAAGCGCTGAGCCGGGCCATGGAATCGCAAGGCGACATGGCGTCGGGTTCGGACGGCGCCGACGGTGCCGCTTCGGATCGGCTGGCGCGGCAGCTGGCAAGCATCCTTGCCGCCGCGCCGATCGGGCTCGACATCAGCGGCGCGGCGGGCGAGAAGGTGTTTTGCTCGAGCATGGGCGGCGATCGCGCCGGCCTGCAGACGCGCCGCTTCGACATTGCGTTGGACGGCAAGGCCTATTCGCTGGCGCTGACGCTCGATGAAAGCGAGCAGCAGGAGCGTGAGCAGGAGCTGATCCGCCGTGCCTTCTTCGACGAGCTGACCGGCGTGCCGAACCGCAGCCTGTTCGAGCGCAGCGTCAATGCGCTGGTCGACACCGCGCCCGGCAGCTTCGCGCTGGCGCTGATCGACATCGACAGCTTCAAGCACGTCAACGACTATTATGGTCATGCCACCGGCGACCGGCTGCTCGCCCGGATCGCCGAGCGCCTGAACGCCGGGCTCAGGCCCTCCGACATGCTCGCGCGGCTCAGTGGCGACGAGTTCGTCCTCCTGATCTCGCCCGTCGCCGACCGGCAGGAGCTCGAACGCGACCTCAGCTGGCTCGGCGAAAGGCTGAAGGAACCCTTCCTCGTCGACGGTTACGAGATCTGCACCTCGGCTTCGATCGGCGTCGCTCTCTTTCCGGCGAACGGCTCCACCTATGAAGAGCTGCGCGGCAATGCCGATCGCGCCATGTATGACGGCAAGACGCGAACCAAGGGCATGGTGCGCTTCTTCAACGGCACCATCCGGCATGCGGCGGATGAGCGGAGCCGCATCGAGCAGCGGCTGCGGCTTGCCGTGCGCGACAAACGCGTCTGCTGCGCCTTCCAGCCCAAGGTGGCGCTGCGCAGCGGTGAGGTGATGGGCGTCGAAGTGCTGATGCGCTGGCGCGACGAGGACGGCGTGATCCAGGCGCCGGGCGATTTCATCGGCGTCGCCGTCGAGCTCGGCCTGATCGACGAGCTCACCCACTCCATCCTCGCCGACACCGTCGCCTCCATCGACCGGATCAACGAGACGTTCGGCCCGAACTCGACGATCAGCATCAACGTCGCCGCCAGGCAGGCAGGCGACGACCGCTTCATGCGCTCCTTCGTCGATGCGCTGGCTGCCACCGGCTTTCCGCACCGCTTCACCGTGGAGATCACGGAGGAAGCGTTTCTGTCCCGCAGCACCTTCCAGGAGCGCATCCTGCCGATGCTGCGCGAGATCGGCGCAAAGGTCTCGATCGACGATTTCGGCGTCGGCTTCTCCTCGCTCGGCGCGCTTGCCGACATCACCGCCGACGAATTGAAGATCGACCGCTCCTTCATCACCAACGTGCATCGCCGGCCGCGCAGCCAGAGTGTGCTCAAGGCCATCGAGGCGCTCGGCCATTCGCTCGGCATGAGCATCGTGGTCGAAGGCGTGGAAAGCTTCGAGGAGCTGGCCTACCTGCAGGCTGCGACGCGGATCGACCTTGCACAGGGCTACTATTTCGCCGCGCCGATGGTCTTCGACGAGTTGAGATCCAGTGCGCCTTCGCTCGACTTCGCGCGCCCTGCCCTGCCCAGCCGCACGGGCGAGGTCGCGCGGCGGCTTTCGGTCCGCTGAGCAGGAGCGCGCAGCCCGCGCCACGTATCGGCCTGCGCCGTCTCTACTGCCCCTTCGATGCGCCATCGGTCCGCCACCCGGCGAATGGGGGGCTCGGCCGCGTGTTTGCGCGCACCGCCTTCTCAGGCCCGCGGCAATGGACTAGACGCTGGCCTCGCAGCAATCGGAGCGAGGTGGAACCGTGAAGCGTCTTGGCCGTACCGACATCCACATCGCGCCGCTGGTGCTCGGCACCAACGTCTTCGGCTGGACCGCCGACGAAAGGACCTCGTTCGAGATCCTCGACGCCTTCGTGGCGGAAGGGTTTACCGCGATCGACACGGCCGATGTCTATTCGCGCTGGGTGCCGGGCAATGACGGCGAGAGCGAGCGCATCATCGGCCGCTGGATGAAGGCGCGGGCAAACCGCGGCAAGGTGCACGTGCTGACCAAGGTCGGCTCCGACATCGGCCAGGGCAAGCGCGACCTTTCGGCGGCCTGGATCGAGAAGGCGGTCGAAGGGTCGCTGACCCGCCTGCAGACCGACTACATCGACCTCTACCAGAGCCATTGGCCCGATCCGACCGTAGGGCAGGAGGAAACGCTTGCCGCCTATGACCGGCTGGTCAAGGCCGGCAAGGTGCGCTGGATCGGCGCGTCCAACTATGACGAAAAGCTGCTCGGCGAGGCGCTCGACCTGGCGCGGGCAAAGGGGCTGCCGCGCTACCAGTCGCTGCAGAACGAATACAATCTCTATAGCCGCGACAAGTTCGAAGGGGCGGTGCAGGAGCTTGTGCTTGAGCAAGAGATCGGCGTCATCGCCTATTTCTCGCTTGCCGCCGGCTTCCTCACGGGCAAGTATCGCAGCGCCGCCGACCTAGACAAAAGCCCGCGCGGCACGGGCGTGGCCAAATACCTGGACGCAAAGGGTTTGCGGATCCTCGCCGCGCTCGATGCGGTGGCGCGGCATACCGGTGCTGCGCTCTCCGAGATCGCGCTTGCCTGGATCAATGCGCAGCCGGGCATCACCGCCCCGATCGCTTCGGCCACCTCGCTCGAGCAGCTTGCCGGCCTCGTTCGCGGCGGGAGGCTGACAATTGATCCGGACAACCTGCAAAGGCTAACCGAAGCAGGGCGCTAGACGGCTGTCTATTTCGCGCGCTGGTTGGCAGTTGACGACGGGCATACAACCGTTGGCCTCCGCATTCACTTGTCGTAGAAGGCGGTATTCTGTTCCGTTTCGGGATTCGATTTTGGACAATGCGCTCGAAAAGCCTGAACTAGACATTGCCGATATCGGCATTGCCATGTGGCGGCGCGAAAGGCCGGAGCTCGACTGCAGCGGCAAGGCGATAACCGGGCGCATCCTGCGCCTCGGCGAGGCTTTCATGAATGCCATGAACGCCAACATGGCCGACCGCTTCGGCGTGCGTTATTCGCAATACGCCATCGTCGGCACGCTGCGCGCCGCCGGCAAACCCTATCGCATGTCGCCGACCGAGCTGCAGAACACTTTGATGATCACCTCGGGCGGCGTCTCCAATCTTTTGAAGCGCATCGAGGACATGGGCTACATCCGCCGTTTCGACGACCCGGTCGACGGCCGCGGCGTGATCGTCGAGCTGACCGAAGCCGGTTTTGCGCTGAGCGAGAAGGCCATGGCCGCCCAGGCCGACCTCGAGCGCAAGCTGGTGGCGACGCTGTCGACGGAGGAACAGGATCTGCTGGCCGGCCTGCTCAGGCGGCTCATCATAGCCAATCGTTGAAACCGGGATTACGCTTTCGCGACCGACGGCCTCGTAAAAAATATCTTTCGCGAAAGGTATCTTGCGCGAAGCCGGCAACAGTGATGAACTTGGACCGCTGATCATGCGGCCGGGCGCGGCCGGACATCAGCGTGGCCAACAACAAAGGGGGCACACATGCTACGCCGCGTTTTAGCATTGCTTCTTCTTTCCACGACCGCCGCGATCGCCGATGATCAATGCCCGGTCCGGGGCGGTGAATTCACCCTGCCTTTCGCCGTCGAGCCGGGCGACCTCACGCCGGGAAAGAAGGCGCAGTTCCCGCCGAGCCAGATCTACGACCAGATCTACGACACGCTGCTGACCATCGACAGCGAAGGCATCAAGCCCGGCCTCGCCGAGAGCTACGAGGTCGCGCCGGACAATCTTTCGATCACGCTCAAGCTGCGCAAGGGCGTGATGTTCCATCACGGCCGCGAGCTCGAGGCCAAGGATGCCGTCTACACGCTGACGCGCCTGCTCGACCCGGCTTTCGCGTCGCCCTGGGCAAACCAGCTCGGCTCCGTCGACAAGGTCGAGGAGGTCGACAAATACACGGTCAAGATCGCGCTGAAGGAGCCCTTCGCGCCGATCCTCTCCATCCTCGCCACGGCCTGGTACACGGCGGTCGTGGCCTATGATTTCGCGCCGGACAACAATGCCAACGAAAAGGCGTCCGGCACCGGGCCGTTCATGCTGGTCGAGTATGTGCCGAACGACCATGTGACGCTGAAGGCCAACCCGAACTACTGGGAAAAGGGTTATCCCTGCCTCGACACGGTCCGCTACAACATCATGCCGGACCTGCAGGCGCAGATCTCGGCCTTCCGGCAGGGCAATGCCGACCTCGTCGCGCTCAACGATCCGAAATTCATCCCGATCCTGAAGGATGCCGAAGGCAGCTCGCTGATCGAGCCGGGCGGCGCGGTGAATGAATCCGGCCTCGGCATCAACACCGCGGAAGGGCCGACCGCCGACGTGCGGGTGCGCCGCGCGCTGAGCCTTGCCACCGACCGCCAGGGCGTGATCGACACCGTGCTCTTCGGCTATGGCGAGATCGGCACCAAGATCTCCTGCGGCAAGGCGCCTTATGGCTGGTGCGACGGCAAGGATCCGCCGCTCCCCTACTATGAATACGATCCCGAGGAGGCCAAGCGCCTGCTCGCCGAGGCCGGCTTTGCCAACGGGCTCGATCTCAGCATGCAGGTGAGCCTGCCGCTCGACGTGCAGACGGCGGAAATCCTCGCCGAGCAGTGGAAGCAGGTCGGCGTCAACCTGAAGATCGAGCAGATCGCGGACTTCAACCAGCAGCTCGACAACTACATCAACGTGCGTCACCAGACCTCGATCGTGTCGCTGGTCTGGCAGCCCGATCCGCACGCCGACGTCTACCAGATCTACTACTCGACCTCGAAGATCAATCTGGGCAAGTTCAAGGATCCGAAGCTGGATGCGCTGCTCGATGCCGGCAAGACCGAGCTGGACGTGCAGAAGCGCATCCAGATCTACAAGGACGTTCAGGTGCTCGTGGCCGACCAGGCATACATGCTCTATCCCTTCACCAAGCCGATCTACTGGCAGTATGTGAAGGACTATGTGAAGGGCTACACCGCCACCGCCAACGGTTCGTTCTCGCCGCTGCGCAAGGTGTGGCTGGACAAGAAGTAGGCTGGCCGCCAGCCGGTTTCTGCCCGGCGGAGGGGAACTTGCCCTTCCGCCGGTCCTGAGGCCAAGGCCAGCTTCGGAGCGAGCGAATTGGGCCGCTACATCCTGCATAGGCTTCTGCTGCTGATCCCGGTTCTGCTGGGCGTCACCTTCATCACCTTCTCGCTGATCCGCATCATCCCGGGTGACATCGTCACCAACATGATGGGCGTGACGGAAGCCAACAACGAGGAAACGCGCGCCCGCGTGCTGCATGAGCTCGGCCTCGATAAGCCGATGCTCGAGCAATATGTCTGGTGGCTCGGGCGCATCGTGCAGGGCGATTTCGGCTATTCCTTCATTCATGGCAGCCCGGTGCTCGACCAGATCCTGCGCTGCCTGCCGATCACGCTCGAAATGTGCGTGATGTCGATGCTGATGGCGCTGCTGATCGGCGTTCCGCTGGGTGTGCTCTCCGCCGTGTGGCGCGGCCGCGCCGTCGATTTCTTCGCCCGCATCTTCTCGCTGCTCGGCATCGCGGCGCCCAACTTCTTCACCGGCACGCTGATCGTGGTGTTCGGCGCGATCTATTTCCCGAGCGTGCAGACGCTGGGTTACGTGCCCTTCACGGAAGACCCGTGGGGGAACCTTTCGCGCATGTTCTGGCCGTCGCTCACCTTCGGCATCGGCATCGGCGCGATCATCCTGCGCTACACACGCTCGAGCGTGCTGGAAGTGCTCGGCGAGGACTATATCCGCACGGCGCATGCGAAGGGCCTGTCGCGCTTCAAGGTCATCTTCGTGCATGCGCTGAAGAACGCGCTGATCCCGGTGATCACGACGGCCGGCGTGTGGACCGCATTCATGATCGGCGGCACCGTGCTGATCGAGGAGATTTTCGCCATACCCGGCCTCGGCCGCCTCGTGCTCGGCGCCATCCAGGATCGCGACTACCCGATCATCCAGGCAACCGTGCTCTTCCTCTCCTTCGGCGTTGCGGTCGTCATGCTGCTGGCCGATCTCCTGGTCGCGGCTGTCGATCCCAGGGTGAAGTTCGCATGAGCGCGACGGCGATCGACGTCGCGCCGGCGGCCGAGGCGCCCTACCCGGCCGCACCGTCCGGCGTCTCGCGCTTTCTCCGCCATCTGCGGCGCGACCCGGCAACGCTGGTCGGCCTCGTCATCGTCGTCGTGCTGCTGCTCGTCGCTGCCTTCGCGCCGCTGATCGCGCCTTACGGCGCCAACGAGAATGTTCGGGTGATGCTTGCGCCGCCGAGCTGGGAGCATCCCTTCGGCACCAACTTTCAGGGCCGCGACCTGTTCAGCCGCGTTATCCTCGGCAGCCGCAACAGCCTCGGCGTCGCCTTTCCGTCGGTCGCCCTCGCCATCGCCATCGGCCTTCCGCTCGGCATGCTGGCCGGCTTCCTCGGCGGGCGGTTCGACAGCCTCTTCATCCGCGTCTTCGACATCGTCTTCTCGCTGCCGACCATCCTCTTCGCCATCGCGCTGGTCGCCTATCTCGGCCCGAGCACGCGCAACCTGATCCTGACGATCGCGCTGCTCTACATCCCGCGCATCGCCATGGTGGCGCGCGCGCCGACATTGTCGATCAAGACGCGCGAATATGTCTTTGCCTCGCGCATGTTCGGCGCCGGCACCTGGTGGATCCTGCGCAAGCACATCTTGCCGAACATTGCAGCCCCCATCCTGGTCGAGGCCTCGCTGCTGCTCTCCACCGCGCTGCTCACCGAGGCTTCGCTCTCCTTTCTCGGCCTCGGCATCCAGCCGCCGGAGCCGAGCTGGGGCGCCGACCTCGGCAAGGGCCGCGAGTTCATGGAGCTCGGCACCCACCAGGTGATGTTCCCCGGCCTCATGATCATGCTCGCCGTGCTCGGCTTCAATCTGCTCGGCGACGGCCTGCGCGACTTTTTCGATCCACGCATCCGCAAATCCGCCTGACCGGCGCCACGAGAGGAGACGGCGATGAAGAAGATCAAGATAGCGGCAATCCAGGCGGCCTCGCGCGCCGCCAACTGGGGCGAGAAGTGGGATGGCATCGACGTGCCCCACGCACTCGACTGGCTGGACAAGGCAAAAGCCGCCGGCGCCGACCTCGCCTGCTTCCCCGAGCTCTACCCGCTGGTCGGCGGCGACCGGTTGAAGGCGAAGGCGAAGGAGCTTGGCATCCACGTGATTGCCGGTCTCGCCGACGGCAAGCCGGACCGCTGGTACAACACCAGCGTGATCATCTCGCCGAAAGGCGAGATCATCGGCAGCCAGACCAAAAACTATCCGACCGCCGGCGAGGAAGACAACGGTGTCGTCGCCGGCACCAAATACGAAGTGTTCGACACCGAGATCGGCCGCTTCGGCATCGTGATCTGCGCCGACTTCGCCTTCTTCGTCGAAGGCGTCGACAAGAGCCGCGCCGGCGATGCCGACATCATCTTCAACCCGGCGGTATGGTTTGCGCTCGCCGAAGGGTATCCGCACACGGTCGCCGGCCGGCACCTCGAATATTCGGTGCCGATCATCGGCGTGAACATCGCCCGGCCGGAGAAGGGCCGCAACGACTCGACCTTCCCGCCGGCCGGCGGCTTCACCACCGTGTGCGTGCCGCCGCCGGTGAAGGACATGGACGAGCTCTGGAACTGGTTCCGCACAAAGCCGGAAGGCATCGATTCCACCGCCGGCTTCATCCACACGCTCGGCCGCGGCGAGGAGATGTACGTGACCGAGGTCGACATCGACGCGGTGCGTGCCTTCCCCGGCTACTTCTCCTCGCGCGTCACAGACCGCAGCCGCGCGGCGAAGGCTCAGGCCGCATGACCGTCACGCCGTTCACCCAAGCAGCAGCATCGGACACCAGCACAGCATGCATTTGACCGACCGGGGCTTCCCGCTCTTCCTCACCTTCGACCTCGATGCCGAAACGATGTGGACGGCACGCGACCCGGCCTATGCCTCGCGCCCGATCCTGATGTCGCAAGGCGCTTATGGCTGGAAGGTGGGTGCGGACCGGGTGCTGGCATTGCTGGCGCGCTACGGGCTGAAGAGCACATTCTTCATTCCCGGCCTGGTGATCGACCAGCGGCCGGAGCTGATGCAGCGCATCCTGGAGGCAGGGCACGAGATCGCCCACCACAGCTATACGCATCGCTGGATCCTCTCGCTCAGCCCCGAGCAGGAGCGCGAGGAGATGGAGAAGGGCATCGAGTCGATCAAGCGTATCACCGGGCGCAGCCCGCGCGGCTGGCGCTCGCCGGCCGCCGAGATCAGCCCGATCACCATGCCCATGCTGGTCGAGAAGGGCTTCGATTATTCGTCCAACTTCTTCGACGACGACTCGCCCTACCTGCACACGGTCGAGGGCAAGCCGACGAAGATCGTCGAATTGCCCTTCCGCTGGGTGCTCGATGACGCGCCCTTCTTCCAGTATTCGATCGTGCTGCCCGGCCGTACGATGCAGGCCCCCTCGGCCGTGCTGGAAGCGTGGACCTCCGAGTTCGACGTGCTTTACGCCGAGCGGCGCATGCTGGTGATCGCCATGCATCCGGAGATGATCGGCCAGCCGTCGCGCATCAAGGCGCTGGAAGGCCTGATCGAGCACGCGCTGAAGCACGATGTCTGGATGGGCCGCTGCGACGAGATGGTCGACGCGCTGCGCCCGAAACTCGAAGGTGCAACGGCATGACCGGGGGCCTCAGCGGGCGCCGGTTCTTCATCACCGGCGCGGCCAGGGGCATCGGGGCAGCCTGCGTTGCACGGCTGGTCGCTGCCGGCGCCGCGGTCGCGGCATTCGATCGCGACGCCGACGCGCTTGCCGCCTTGAGCGCGAAATTTCCCGGCGTCGTTGTCGTGCCGGGCGATGTTTCATCGTCGGCGGACGTCGACGCGGCAGTGGCGACCGGCGCATCGAGGCTCGGCGGCATCGATGCCCTGATCTGCTCAGCCGGCATCGATCTGGTCGGCGCGCTCGACCAGACCAGCGACGAAGCCTGGCGGCGGATTTTTTCGGTCAATCTCGACGGCGCCATGCATGCCTGTCGCGCCGCCCTGCCGCATCTGCGCAAATCCGGAAAGGCCAGCATCGTCAACGTCTCGTCGGGCGCCGGCCTGCAGCCGCTGAAATTCCGCACCGCCTATTCTGCGTCGAAGGCCGCGCTGCAGATGTTCTCCAAGGCGCTGGCGCTGGAAGCCGCCGAGCACGGCATCCGCGTCAACGCGGTCTGCCCGGGCGCGGTGGAGACGGACCTTTTGCGCCAGAGCATCGACGCCGCGGCGGACCCTGCAGCGGCACGCGAGACCGTCAGGCAGCGTTACGCGCTTGGCCGCATCGCCGACGCCGACGAGATCGCCGCGGCCATCCTGTGGCTGTCGAGCACCGAAGCCTCCTACGTCACCGGCATCGCCATGGCCGTCGATGGCGGCCGGACGTTTCACTGAGCGCCGGCCGATGCGTCGCTTCGAAGGCAAGTTCGTAATGGTCACCGGCGCCGCCAACGGCATTGGCGCGGCCTGCGCACGCCGCTTCATCGAGGAAGGCGCAACCGTCGCCCTGATCGACCGCGAGATCGAAGGATTGGAAGCGGTCGCCCGCGGCGCCGACCGTGGCCGCGTCCATCTCGAAGCCGGCGATTGCACGGCGGCCGATACGCTTTCCGGCTTCCATCGGCGTGCGACCGAAAAATTCGGCCCCGTGGATGTGCTGTTCAACAATGTCGGCCAGAGCGGGCGCGAGCGCTCGGCCGAGTTTTATGCCTCGCAGGAAGAGGTCTGGCGCTTCGTACTGGAAGTGTCGCTCTTCACCACCATGCGCCTGTCGCGCCTGGTTGCGCCGGCGATGCGCGAGCGCGGCGGCCGCATCGTCAACATGTCGAGCGATGCGGCCTTCGCCGGCGACGCCGGATTGGCCGACTATGCGGCGGCCAAGATGGGCGTGATCGGCTTCACCCGCTCGCTGGCGCGCGAGCTCGCCCCTTTCGGCGTGACCGTCAATGCCGTGGCGCCCGGCGCCATTGCGACACGGGCGCATGACAAGGTTCCGGCGGAGGTGATCGCGCGCATCAGGCAGGCGACGCCGGCCGGCTTTGTCGGGCAGCCCGAGGATGTCGCAGCCGCGGTCGCCTTTCTCGCCAGCGACGAGGCGCGTTTCATCACCGGACAGACGCTGCTGGTCGACGGCGGCCGGTGGATGTCGTGAGGCGGCCATGAGCGACATCGCCCAGCTCTCCGCCGTCGCGCTTGCCGAGGCGATCCGTGCCGGAAAGATTTCTGCCGTCGAGGCGGTCGAGGCGGCGCTGGCGCGCATCGAGGCCGAAAGCCGGCTCAATGCCTTCATCACGGTTTCGGCCGAGCGCGCGCACCAGGAAGCGCGCGACGCCGATGCCAGGCTTGCACGCGGCGACACGCTTGGGCCGCTGCACGGCGTGCCGTTCTCGGTCAAGGACCTGACCAGCACCGAAGGCGTGCGCACCAGTTTTGGCTCGCGCCTCAATCCCGGCTTCGTGCCCCCGTCGGACGCCGTTGCCGTTGCCCGCTCCCGCCAGGCCGGGGCCATCCTGATCGGCAAGACCACGACCCCGGAATTCGGCCACAAGCCTTTTACGGAAGGTCCGTTCTTCGGCCGCACGCTGAACCCGTGGCGGGAAGACGTCACCTGCGGCGGATCGAGCGGCGGCGCGGCCGTGGCCGTGGCCGCGCGCATGGGCCCGCTGGCGCTTGGCACCGACGGCGGCGGATCGATCCGCATACCGGCTGCCTGCTGCGGTGTCGTCGGGCTGAAGCCGACGCTGGGGGCCGTTCCCAATCTGCAGCCGCAGGATCTGTTCTCGGCGAACTCCTATGTCGGCCCGATGGCGCGCAACGTTGCCGACACGCGCCTCCTGTTCGACGCAATCGTCGGCCCCGACCGCGGTGACCCGTACGGCCAGGCGGCGCCGCGGCAGCCCGCGCGCAGGGCTCTGACCAAAATCGGCTGGCTGCTTGCCTGCGGCAACAAGGTCGACCCGGAGGTCGAGCGCGTGACGACTGCCGCCATCGGGCTCGCGCCGCAGCTCGGCCTGGACGTCGAGCCCGTCGAGATTGATTTCGTCGCATTGGAAGAAGCCTTCCTCGTCATCCTGCGCACCACGCTCGCCGGCCGCCTGGGCGGCATGGCGGAAAAGAGCCCGCAGAAATTCGACCCCACGCTGCTCGCCACGATCGACGCCGGCCGGCGCTGCTCCGCGACCGACCTCGTCGAAGCGCAGAACACGCGGACGGCCTATTTCCGCAAGGTGCAAGACCTCCTCGAAAAGGTCGACGCGATCGCCTCGCCGACCCTGTCGGCGCCGCCCCTGCCCGTCGGGATAGATCCGCACGCGCCGATCACGATTGCCGGGAGAGAATTCAGCGGCATTCGCGGCGCCTGGTACCCCTACACCTACCCGTTCAACCTGACCGGCCACCCTGCTTTGTCCCTGCCTTGCGGCCTGACCCGTGATGGCTTGCCGCTTGGTTTCCAGCTCGTCGGCCGCTGGCACGAGGACCAGTTGCTCCTCGATCTGGCGGAAAAATTCGAAGTTGCCATCGGCTTCGATGCACGCCCGCCCTTGCCCTCCGGCCGCAGGGAGAAGGCGCTTGCCTGACCTCCTCGAGCTCCGCGACCTCAAGGTGAGCTTCGCCACCGAAGGCGGCACCGTGCGCGCCGTCAACGGCGTGTCGTACGGCGTCCGCGAGGGCGAGATCCTCGGCGTGGTCGGCGAGAGCGGCTCGGGAAAAAGCGTGCACGCGCTTTCGATCATGCGCCTGATCGGGCCGCCGGCCGGGCGCATCGACGGGGGCGATATCCTGCTGGCCGGACGCGATCTGCTGAAGCTCGACGACCACGCCATGCGCGACGTGCGCGGACGCCAGATCGGCATGATCTTCCAGGACCCCGCCTCCTCGCTGAACCCGGTCTACACCATCGGCTTCCAGCTCACCGAGGCGCTGCGGCTGCATCTCGACATCTCGCGGCGCGACGCCGAGGACCGCGCCGCCGAGCTCCTGACACTGGCCGGAATCCCGGACGCCAGGCAGCGGCTGCGCAACTTCCCGCATGAAATGTCGGGCGGCATGCGCCAGCGCGTGATGATCGCGATGGCGATCGCCTGCCGTCCCTCGCTGGTGATCGCCGACGAGCCGACCACGGCGCTCGACGTCACCATCCAGGCGCAGATCATCGACCTGGTGAAGCGGCTGCAGCAGGAGATGCGGCTCACCGTCATCTGGATCTCGCACGATCTCGGCGTGATCGCCGGCCTCGCCCAGACGGTCAACGTCATGTACGCCGGATACCTGGTCGAGCGCGGCCCGGTGCGCTCGATCTACAAGGACGCGCATCATCCCTACACGGTCGGGCTGCTCGGCTCGATCCCGCGTGTTGGCGCGAGTGCGCGCGACAGGCTCAGATCCATCCCAGGCCGCCCGCCGGACATGTCGCGCCCGCCGGCCGGTTGTCCGTTCGCGCCGCGCTGCGCCTGGGCGACGCCGCAATGCCAGGCCGAGATGCCGGCCGTCGAAAGCGTCGGCGAGAACCACACCGTGCGCTGCTGGAACTGGCGCAGCATGCTTTCCGCGAGGGCGGCATGACGGACGAGGTCCTGGTCGAGGTGCGCGGCCTGAAGAAGCATTTTCCGGTGCGCCGCAAGCTGCTGTCGCGCCAGCGCGATGTCGTGCGCGCGGTGGACGGCGTGAGCTTCACCATCCGGCGCGGCAGGACGCTCGGGCTGGTCGGCGAAAGCGGCAGCGGCAAGACGACCGTCGGCCGCACCCTGCTCCGGCTGATTGAGCCGACCGACGGCGCGATCCTGATCGACGGTGAGGATTTTCTCACGCTCGAGGGCGCGAAGCTCAGGACCATGCGCCGGCGCCTGCAGATGGTCTTCCAGGACCCCTACGCCTCGCTCAACCCGCGCATGAAGATCGAGGACCTGATCGCAGAGCCGCTCCAGGTGCAGGGCGGTCTCTCACGCCGCGAGCTCAGCCGCCGGGTCGAGGAACTGATGGAGCTGGTCGGCCTGCCGTCGCAATTTCTCGGCCGCTATGCGCATGAGTTCTCCGGCGGCCAGCGGCAGCGCATCGGCATTGCCCGGGCGCTCGCGCTCGACCCGGATCTGATCGTCTGCGACGAGGCGATCGCTTCCCTCGACGTCTCGATCCAGGCGCAGATCATCAACCTGCTCGACGACCTGCAGCAGCGTCTCGGCCTCACTTACCTGTTCATCGCGCACGATCTCAGCATGGTGCGGCACATCAGCGAGCGCATCGCCGTGATGTATCTGGGCAAGATGATGGAGCTCGCCGGCAAGGACGAGCTTTATGCGCGGCCGCTGCACCCCTACACGCAGGCGCTCATCTCCGCCGTGCCGGTTCCCGACCCCGACGTAGAGCGGCTGCGCAAGCGGGTGATCCTCGAAGGCGACATACCGAGCCCGGCCAACCCGCCGCCCGGCTGCGTCTTCAGCACCCGCTGCCGCTTTGCCCAGCCTCTATGCTCGCAGCAGGTGCCGGACTATCGCGAGATCAGGCCCGGCCATTTCGTCGCCTGCCATTTTGCCGAGCAGTTTCTGGCGGAGCCTGTCAGCGGCTGAGGCAGCGATCCTTCGCGCCCCCCCTCTGACCTGCCGTCCGATCTCCCCCACAAGGGGGGAGATCGGACGGCCGCACTGCTTTCGCCAAATTGCAATGTTGGCGATTGGCGAAAGTCGAAGCGACAGCCAATCTCCCCCCTTGTGGGGGAGATGTCCGGCAGGACAGAGGGGGGCGCCTCGCGCCGACCGATTCCAGTCAACCGCAATGCCCTCACATCTGGCTGTCGCCGTCGTTGGATCCCATCTAATATGGGAAGAGATTCCTGAGGTGGTCACGCAGTGAGCCAGAGAACGGGCAGCGCTGACCTGCCGCTGCATGGCGGCCGGGTGCCGAAATGGCTGGGCGAGCGCATGACCCGGCTCGGGGCGGTCATGTGCGAAGGCATCGTTCACCACTATGGCCGCGACGAGCTGCTCAGCCGGCTGGCGCACCCCTTCTGGTTCCAGTCCTTCGGCGCCGTGATGGGCATGGACTGGCATTCTTCCGGCATCACCACGAGCGTCATCGGAGCCTTGAAGCGCGGATTGCAGCCGCTGTCGAAAGAGCTCGGCCTGCACGTTTGCGGCGGTCGCGGCGCGCATTCGCGCAAGACGCCGCACGAGCTCGTCGCCATCGGCGACCGCGTCGGCTTCGATGGCGACAGGCTCGCCCGCGCCAGCCGGCTCGTCGCCAAGGTGGACAGCGCGGCGGTGCAGGACGGTTTCGACCTCTATCTGCACGGCTTTATCGTCGCCGACGACGGCAAATGGGTTGTCGTCCAGCAAGGCATGAACGACGCCACCAGCACCGCGCGCCGCTACCACTGGCTGAGCCGGGGTCTCAAAAGTTTCGTCGACCAGCCGCACACGGCGATCGAAGGCGAGAACCAGGGTGAGATCGTCAATCTCACCGACCGTCGGGCCGACGCTTCGCGCAATCGCCAGATCGATCTGCTGATTAAGGAAGGGCCCGACCGTATCGTGCGCGAAGTTGCGACATTGGAGGGTCGAGCGCCGGCCCCGGCCGAACAGCCGCTGCTGCCGCATCTGATCATGCCGGCGCATCACGATGTGCGCGAGAGCGATGTCATCATGCGCCGGCTGCACGGCAACATCGCAGCGGCCGCCGAAAACGCGCCATCCGATTTCTCGGAGCTGCTGCTGGTGCCCGGCGTCGGCCCGCGCACCGTGCGGGCGCTGGCGATGGTGGCCGAAGTGATGCACGGCTCGCCGTACCGCTTTGCCGATCCGGGGCGCTTCTCGCTCGCGCATGGCGGCAAGGACCGGCATCCCTTCCCGGTGCCGCTGAAAGTTTATGACGAGACGATCGGCGTCCTGAAATCGGCAGTGCGCAAGGCAAAGCTCGGCCGCGAGGAGGAGATGGGCGCGATCCGCCGTCTCGACAACCAGGCCCGCATGATGGAGCCCTACGTCACCGGCCCCAGCCTGAAGGAGATCGTCGCCGGAGAGTTTCGCGATTCCCATTCATTCGGCGGCCGCAGCGTGTTCGGCCGGGAGCCGCCGCCGGAAGACGCTTCCGCAGCGACCCTGCCGCAGCGCAAGCCGGCAGGCAGCTAGATTGGAGCGTTCTGGACGCAGCGTTTTAGGTTGCCCCCTCATCTCCCCTCAAGGGCGGAGATTGGTTGTCATCTCGACGTTCGCCAATCGCCAACGCCGCAGGTTGGCGAAATCATAGCGGCCGTCCAATCTCCCCCCTCGAGGGGGAGATGTCCGGCAGGACAGAGGGGGGCGCCTCGCGCCAACCGATTTCCAGCCACACGCTCCAACTGGGTGGGCCCCAGCAGACCCGGTCCGGCTATTTGACCGGGTCGCCGCTTGAATAAATCCTTCTGCCTGCGCCACGGCCAAGTGAAATTTTGCGATTGCGCGACCATTGGATGATCTTGCGGCTCTACCTTCGCTCAAGTCTAATATATGTCGGTAAAGGCAGACTGCCGACAACTGAAGAGCCGGGCTTTGATCGCGTCGACTTCATACGCACCGTCGGAAGCTACCATCGAGGCAGCAATCCAGCGGCAGATCGGCAATCCGGGTTTCTTTCAGCGCGTGGCCGAGCAGCTTGCGCGTGGCCTTTATCCGAACCTCCCGCAGACCCCGTTCGGCCGCCGCCCTGATGACAAGACCGTTGCGGGCTGGCCTGACGCCTACCTGACCAAAGCCGACGGCAGGCTGATCGCCGTCGAGGCGACCACCGCGGACAGCGCGAGCTCCGTTCACTGGAGCGAGGACCTGTCCAAGATCTCGGACAGGCTGGCTTCGGAGCGCCGTGGCGGCCTGGTCTGGGTTGCCTGGGTCAATCCAGCTTCACCGACCACCGCAGTCGAGATGCGCGAGCAGGCCTCCCGATTGGGGTTGCCGCAGAAGGACGTGCATATCTTTTTCCGCAAGGATATCTGCAACCGGCTGCGCGCGGCATTTCATGCCAGGTTCTGGATCAACGACCTCGGGCTGCAGGCGACATCCAGCCCCTTCGACAGCATCAGGAGCATCATCGACCGCGCCAGATTCCGCCGGTCGACCGGCATCTTCCCGACGCTCGAGGAGTATGACGAAGACCGCGTCTACGCGCCTCCGGCGCTCGGCGAGATCGAAAAGGCGCTGACCGAGCGGCAAGCCGCAATGGCGGTTGGCCACGGGGCAGCGGGCAAGACGACGCTGGCAATGGTTCTGGCGCACCGGCCGCGCTTCAGGCATGCCCCGACATACTATCTCGATCTCACGGCGGCATCGACCGATCCGACATTGACGGAGCGGGCCGCCGCAGCCTTCACGACCATTGCCGATCGCGGCGTGCTCTTCGTGGTCGACAACGCGCATCTCGACACGCGCGCGGCCGTTCGATTGTTCGAGCAGTGGCGGGATTTCGGTGCCGGATCGGAGCTGCTCATCCTGACGCGGCGCATTCGCGCCAGGGCGGAAGTCTGGGAGGATGCGCTTGAGCTCGAAGCGCTGCCCGTGCCGCGCGTCGACGTGACGATCGAGCCGGCCGATCTGAGCGGGGTCTACAATCGCCACTATCTGGCGCGCCACGGCCGCGAGGCGCCCGATTTGAAAGCCGAAATCCTCGACCGGTGGCACAAGCTGTTTGGCGGCGACCTGCTGGTGTTCAGCGCGGCCGTCCTCGGCCTGCTCGGTCGTGACGGCGAGGAGGCCGACCTGCAGATCGCGGATGCCCGTCGATTTGTTCGCGAGCGCTATCTGCAGGATGCCGCGATGATCCCCGAACGGGCAGCGCTCCTGGACCTTGCGGCCGTGGCCGAGGTGGAAGGGCTGATCCCGGTGGAGGCGTTCGCCGGGGACGCGCTCAAGGAATGCGTCCGCCGCGGCCTCGTATGGGTCGAAACGCGCGATGCCAAGGGCGCGTATGCGCTCTACCGCCTCGCCCACCCGGGCCTTGGTACGCTGCTGCGCGACGCTGCCGACTGCACGACGACGTCGCGGGAGGATCGCGTACGTTTGCTCAGGCAGCATAAATACGTTTGCGTGGCGCTTGCCTTGAGGCTTCGCAAGACCGGCGAATCGAGCGAGGCCATCGCGTTGCTCGAAGCTTTCTGGAACAGCGCCGAATGGCCGCTGGGTGAGCTTCCGGTCCTTTGGTGGCGAAGCGCACTGGTGGCGACCCAGGAGATGGGCCTGGTTCCCGCCGGGGAAGTATCGGCACGGGCCAACGCGTGGTTCGCCCGATCGGAGAATCGTGCCGCCCTGGTCCAGCGGGTGCTGGCGACGCCGCTTCACTTCCTCCAGTCATTCCTCAGCTATGCCGCCCGATCGATGCCCATGGCGGCAACGATCGCGCGTGAGGGGCTAAAGCAAGAGGCGCGTCTCCTGGTCAAGCACGCATTGGCATCCCCGCTCGATCATCTGCGGCCGTTCCTCTCCTACGCGGACAAGGCGATGCCGGAGGCTGCCGACGCAATACGTTATGAGTTGGAGAAGGAGGTGAGCGCCCTGGTGAGGCAGGCGCTGTCGGCGCCGCTCGGCGATGTCTCGTCGTTCCTCGCCTATGCCGACACCGCGATGCCCACGGCGGCGGTGGCCATACGAGACCGGCTTGAGAAGGAGGTGGATGGCCTGGCGGATCAGGCACTGGAAACGCCGCTCAATGATCTCCCGTCGTTCTTTGTCTATGCCGACGCGGCGATGCCCGCGACCGCGAAGGCGATACGCCACCGGCTCGAGAACAAGATGGATGACCTGCAGGAGCATGCGCTGGCGACGCCGCTCAACGATCTCGCAACTTTCCTCACTTTTGCAGACAGGGCGATGCGCCCGAGCGCAAAAATCATCCGCGACCGGCTTGGGAAGGATGTGCCCGGTCTGGTCGAGCGCGTGCTGGCAACACCGCTCAGCGATCTGGTGGCGTTTCTCGCCTATGTCGACAAGGCAATGCCAACCACAGCGAAAGCCTTGCTCCGTCAACTTGAGAGGGAGATGGATCGCGTGGTCCAGCAGATGCTGGCAACACCTCTCGATCATCTCGCCTCATTCCTTGCCTATGCCGACACCAGGATGCCTCGACTGCGGCAGGAGGCACAGAAGGCCCTGTTGTCCGAGAACCTTCTTCCGGTCCTGACCATGCAGGCCCTGCATGCCGGCCCCGACAAGATAACCACGCTTTGCAAGTTCGATCCGGCTTTCGCCCGGATTTTCGTCGCGATGGACGCGGAGGCCTGGTCGCGTCGTTGGAGCAACGTCCACCAGGGCCAGCCCAACTGGTTCACCGGCTTTGCTTTGTCCTGCTACCGCGCCGGCCGGGATGTGCTTGTCGGCCCGATCGCGGACGCAATCATCCGAAGTGCGCGCCGTGAAGATTTTCCCTCGCCCGGCATCACCATTCGCCATCTATCTTTCCTGCTTGCATCGCCGCATCGGTGCACGCCCGACGAGGTCGACGCTCTCTTTTCCCGCTGCCTTCCGGCGGATTGGCTGGCTCGCCAGTACATGTTGCGCGAAGCCGCGGTCGTGACGCTTGCCGGGGCAGTGCACGCGCTCAACATGGACGAGCGCACCTGGATCGCGATGCGTTTGCGCGACCCCGCGCTGTTGAGCCGGGCCGATCTGGAACGGGCCGCGATCGAAGGCTCGCCAAGACGCATGGCCGAGTGGCTGTGCCTGTTCAGCGCCATCCGGCTGCTGGACCGTGCGGCAACCCCCCTGCTCCCGACCGATCGCCAACTGGTCTGCAATGCACTGAGCGTCTACCCGCCTGGTCCGCCCGATCAGGCAATACAGCCGATCCAGGCCCTCATATGGGCGGGCCTCAGGGACTGGTGCCACCTCACAGGCCAGCGCATCGTTGTCGACCCCGCATTGGCCGAGGGCATTCTCGCCCAGTTCCAGGCCGCAGATACCGTCGGCCGGCCGCGACGGACCGCGATGCATGCCCTGCTCATCGACTGGCTGCAGCGCTGCCGTGCCGAGGCATGGAATCTCGTGGTCGAACGAGAGCCCCTGCTCGACGCGATCGAAAGGCAGGTCGCCGTGCAAGGTGCGGCAGCCTTCCCTTCTCCCCTTGTCGGAGAACGTGGCCAAGCCGCACCGCGGATTTGATTTCGTCGAAGTGTCAGCGGCGAGGTCGGATGAAAACAGGGGAGAAGGAGGCTGTCATCTCGGCTTTTGCCAATCACCAGAGTGTCGTCGATGCGGCGATGCCGGTTGGTGAAGAGGTTGCCGGTTGGCCGTCTTCTCCCCGTCTCTATACGGGGAGAAGGCGCCGGCAGGCGGATGAGGGGCGGCGCCAAGGTCTCAGAACTTGGTGCGGCGCAGGTGCCATCCTCTCTTCGAAGACATACCGCCCGGCGCGAGCGCCATGGTAGATGCACGTTCGAATCCGCTATGCGACTGAAATAAAGCAGCTTTCTGAAGCACTTTCATGGCGGGGGTTCTGGCCGGAGCGCCAACATCGATGTCTCACTCCGTCCAATGCCCCTCAACCGTCTTGGCGCTGACGCACCGCTCCCCCTTCTCCCGCAAGCGGAGAAGGGGGAGCGCAATCCACGCATGCCTACTTCACCCACTGCGGTGTCGCGGTGAGGATTTCGGACGGTGCCGCGACCAGGGCGGCCGTCTCGCGCTGATAGTCGGCGAACCAGGGTTGCTTCACGAACTCCGCGCCGCTGCCCTGATCGGCCGCCAGCTGGATCGCGACGATCGCGTCCGGATCCTTGTCGTCGTAGGAATAGTAGTAGGCGAGTGTGCCTTTGTCGGCCTCGACATACGCGCGCACATACTTCTCCCAGACGCGCCGGACCTCATCGCGCTTGCCTGGTTTTGCGTGGTGCCTGACGAAGGTTACGTTCTTGCTCATGACATTGTCCTCGTGCTCTCGCGGCCTGTGGCCGCTGTTGACGGGCTTGCTGCCCTGCCTGTCTGACGTTCGAGCCGGATCAAGTGTGACAGCCTGGGGGGAAGAAATCGCCGGTGGAGCTGCTGCAGGGCAGGTCAACGGGCCGGGCTGTTGATGAAGCGGCCGAACAATTTGTGCACGGCAGGGATCAAGCCCCATGTCATGGCCGCCACCATCAACGGCACGATGACGAGCGTGCGCTGCCAGGTTTCCCAGCCTTCGGTGAACGGGAAGACGATGTAGAGCAGCGCGGTGATCAGCGGGTAGACGCCGAGGCCGACGAGCCCCGCGAAGCGGACGCGCGAGAGCACGATCGAAGGCGAGGCGGAAACATCGGTGGTTGCGGAGGTGGTCATCTTTCTTTTCCTTATCTTGCGTGCCCAAGCGCGCTGTCGGCAGCGCCTGCTGCCCTGCCTGTCTGACGTCCGAGCCGGGCGGGTTGTGACAGCTTTGGGGGCAACGTCGCACCTGCAGGTCCTCGCCGTCGACGCAGATATCGCCGGCAGCCCAAAGCCTGCCTCGCGAAAGCGCGCAGCGGTTTGGCGGTAAAGACACGCGCAAAATCAACAATCTAGAGCGTGTCGCGCGCATCCCTTTTCGCGCGACACGCTCTAGATTTGCGCCGGTCCAAATGCCATCAGTGAGCCATGACCAAGCCCAGGAAAGGCATCATCCTCGCCGGCGGAACCGGCTCGCGCCTCTATCCGGCGACGATCGCCATTTCGAAGCAGTTGCTGCCGATCTACGACAAGCCGATGATCTATTACCCGATGAGCGTCCTGATGCTTGCCGGGATACGCGAAATCCTGGTCATCTCCACGCCGCACGACCTGCCGCTGTTCAGGCACCTGCTCGGCGACGGCAGCAATTTCGGCATCGAGCTCAGCTATGCCGAACAGCCGCAGCCGAACGGCCTGGCCGAAGCCTTCATCATCGGCGCCGACTTCGTCGGCGACAGCCTCGTCGCGATGATCCTCGGCGACAACATCTTTTATGGCGACAGCCTCTCGCAGAAATGCGCTGAAGCCGCAGCGCGCGAGGCAGGTGCGACGATCTTCGCCTATTACGTCGCCGACCCCGAGCGTTATGGCGTCGTCTCCATCGACCCGGCAACCGGTCGCGCCACCTCGATCGAAGAGAAGCCGGCGAAGCCGAAGTCGCACTTTGCCGTGACCGGCCTCTATTTCTACGACAGTTCCGTGGTCGACATCGCGCGCAGCCTGAAACCCTCGGCGCGCGGCGAGCTGGAGATCACCGACGTCAACCTCGAATATCTGCGGCGCGGCGCCCTCGACGTGGTCGTGCTCGGCCGCGGCAATGCCTGGCTCGACACCGGCACGCATGACAGCCTGCACGAGGCGGCGTCCTTCGTGCAGACGATCGAGAAGCGGCAGGGCGTCAAGATCGCCTGTCCCGAGGAGATCGCGCTCGAGCGCGGCTACCTCTCGGCCGACGAGGTGCTGGCGCGTGCGGCAAAGCTCGGCAAGACGGATTACGCCGCCTATCTCAAGCGGCGCGTCGCCGAGATCGCCGGAGGCTGACTGGTGGAGGTGCGCCCGACCGCGCTGCCCGAGGTGCTCGAGATCGTGCCGAAGCGCCACGGCGACGAGCGCGGCTTTTTCTCCGAGGTCTACAACCAGGCGACTTTCCGGAAACATGGGGTCGACCTCTTCTGGGTGCAGGACAACCATGCGCTGTCGCGGGAGGCGGGCGTGCTGCGCGGCCTGCACTACCAGTTGGACCCGGTGGCGCAGGACAAGCTGGTGCGTGTGACCCGCGGCCGTATCTTCGACGTCGCGGTGGATGCGCGAAAGGGCTCGCCGCGTTTCGGCAAATGGGTCGGCGTCGAGCTTTCGGCGCAACGCTGGAACCAGCTTCTCGTGCCGAAGGGTTTCCTGCACGGCTACCTGACGCTCGAGCCGGACACCGAGGTGCTTTACAAGGTGACGGCGCTTTATTCGCCGGCGCATGACCGCGCGGTCCGCTACGACGATCCGGACCTCGGCATCGCCTGGCCCGTGCGCGGGCAGCCCATCCTGTCGGAGCGGGACAGAGATGCGCCGCGGCTGCGCGACGCCGAGAACGGTTTTGCCTACGAGGCCGGTCGATGAAGGTGCTCGTCACCGGCGGCGCCGGCTTCATCGGCTCGGCCGTCAGCCGCCACCTCGTCTCCGATTGCGGCGATACGGTCGTCAATGTCGATCTGCTCACTTATGCCGGCAACCTCGCCTCGCTGAAACCGATCGACAACAGTCCCAACCATGTGTTCGCAAGCCTCGACATCGCCGACGGCCCGGCGGTGCTCGATCTGATGCGCGCGCATGCGGTCGACGCGGTCATGCACCTCGCCGCCGAAAGCCATGTCGACCGTTCGATCGACGGCCCGGCCGCCTTCGTCGAGACCAATGTCACCGGCACGTTCCGACTGCTCGAGGCGGCGCGCCTCTACTGGTCGGGGCTGACGGGCGAGAGACGCGAGCGTTTTCGCTTCCTGCATGTCTCCACCGACGAAGTGTTCGGCGACCTGCCTTTCGACAGTGGCGTGTTCGACGAGCAGACAGCCTACGACCCATCCTCGCCCTACTCCGCCTCCAAGGCGGCGTCGGATCATTTCGTGCGGGCGTGGTGGCATACCTATGGGCTGCCGACCATCGTCTCGAACTGCTCGAACAATTACGGACCCTACCACTTTCCTGAAAAGCTCATCCCGCTGACCATCCTCAATGCACTGGAAGGCAAGCCGCTGCCCGTCTACGGCACCGGCGCGAACGTGCGCGACTGGCTGTTCGTCGAGGACCATGCGCGGGCGCTGCGCGCCGTAGCGGAGAAGGGCAGGCCGGGCGAGACCTATCTGATCGGCGGGCGCGCCGAGCGCACCAACCTCGACGTCGTGCATGCGATCTGCGACCTGCTCGACGCGCGCGGCAAGCTGCCGGACGGCAAGGCGCGGCGCGAGCTCGTGAATTTCGTCGCCGACCGGCCGGGCCACGACCGCCGCTATGCGATCGATCCCTCGAAGATCGAGCGCGAGCTCGGCTGGAAACCGCGCGAGACGTTCGAAAGCGGGCTTGCCCGCACCGTCGCGTGGTTCCTCGAGAATGAGGATTGGTGGCGGCCGCTGCGCGAGCGTTACGCCGGCGAGCGGCTGGGCAGGCCCGGCTGATGCGCATCGCGGTCACCGGACGCAGCGGGCAGGTGTCGCGCGCCTTGCAGGAGCTGGCTGCGATGCGGACCGACATCGAGCTGGTGGCGCTTGGCCGGCCGGAGATGGATTTGGCCGAGCCGGCCACCGTGTATGCGGCGGTCGAAGCGGTGCGTCCTGACCTGGTGATCAGCGCGGCCGCCTACACCGCTGTGGACAAGGCCGAAGATGACGAGGTCAGCGCTTGGAATGTGAACGCCGGCGGCGCCAGCCATGTCGCGGAGGCTGCGCGGGCGATCGGCGTGCCGGTCATCCATCTTTCGACCGACTACGTCTTCGACGGCCAGGCGGATCGCCCCTACCTGGAGAGCGATACCCCGCATCCGATCAACGCCTACGGACGCACCAAGCTCGACGGTGAACGCGCCGTTGCCGCGGCCGGTCGGCGTCATTCGGTGGTGCGCACATCCTGGGTGCACAGCCCGTTTGGCCCGAACTTCGTGCTGACGATGTTGCGGCTGGCGAAGACGCGGCCGGAGATTTCAGTGGTGGCCGATCAGCATGGGGCCCCGACGGCGGCGCTCGACCTTGCCGATGCCCTGTTGCGGATGGCGCCGCCGCTTGCCGCGCGGTCCGATGACGCGGCACTGACCGGCATCTTCCACCTGACGGCCGCCGGATCCGGCAGCTGGGCCGCGGTGGCGGAAGCTGTCTTCGACGAAAGCCGAAGGCTCGGCGGTCCCGTTGCGGTCGTCCGGCCGATAGAGACGAAGGACTATCCAACAAGGGCAAGGCGGCCACTCAATTCGCGCCTTGGGGGAACAAGGCTGCGCAACGGCTACGGCATCGAGCTTTCCGATTGGCGCGTGGGAATAGCAGCGACGGTGCGGCGCATTCTGGGTGACGGCGCACTGCTCCCTTGAGCGAACGCAGGCGGCAGGAACCATCACCGTCGGCGCCGCGCGTTCAAGCAGGATTGGCTTGCCAGGCCAAAGAATTGCTATCTCCTCCGGCGGAGAGAAGTTGCAATCCGCTATTTGGCGCGGCTGTCCGCGAAGCCTCACTTTGCCGTCGTCGAGCGATCGGGTGATGCTGGTTGGTGAAGAGGTTGCCGGTCAGCCGTCTTCTCCCCGTCTCTATACGGGGAGAAGGTGCCGGCAGGCGGATGAGGGGCAGCGCCGAGGTCTTGGAACTTGGCGCGGCGACGGTGCCGCTGTGTCTTCGAAGACACAGCGCCGCCATCATCGATGCACGTGCGAATCCACTATGCGGCTGAACTAAAACGGCTTTCTGAAACACCTTCATGGCAGGGGGTCTCCAGCGCGCGGAACGGAACCCCTCGCCTCCGCCAGCGTCGTCTCCACCACATGCCGCGCAATCGCCTCGCCTGTGTGATGCGTCTCCAGATGCGCCTTCGCCGTCGCCGCCATCCGCACCAGCCGATGCTTGTCGCTCAACGCTTCGCGAATCGTCCGCGCCAGCTCCCCATCCTCCGGCCCGTGAAAAAACGCATGCTCGCCGTGATGCGTCGGCGCGTAGCGGCGGATGGTCGGCAGGTTCTGCACCGGCACCGTGCCGCAGGCCGGCGCCTCATAGTGGCGAAAACAGTCCCAGCCGTAACCTTCAGGCGACCAGATGAGCCAGGCCTCGGCGCAGCGCTTGTAGAACTCGGCGCGCGGCAGCCTGCCCTCCGGAATGTCGACGCGGATTCCTTCCGCGGCGAGCGCCTTCAATTCGGCCACGCCGCGCTCGCGCACCGGCATTCCGGACACGTTGCCCGCAAAGAACACGTCCGTCTTCTTCTCGACCGGGGCGGCCGGCAGGTCAGGCGTCCAGATGGTCGGCATGCCGAGCGAGATCGGCCTGAGCTTTTCGGCGCGTTGGCGAAACCGCCCGGAACGGCGGAAGCGGCCGCTCGGCAGGGTCGGCGTCCCGGTCTTGGAGAACAGGCGCCACTCGTCCGGCGGAAGCTCGCGCTTGAAGTAAAGCGTCGCTCGGTCGATCAGGCCGAAATTCCACCGGTCGATATGCGCATAGTCTTCCAGGTCCATCACCGCGACCGGGGCCCTGGCGTTGCGCTTGACGGCGGAAAAGGCAAGCGCGCGATGCGGCGCAAAACCGGTGCTGAACAGCTTGCGATTGAAAAGCAGGCGGCTCAGCGCCTGCGGGTGCCAGAGCGGCAAGGCCGGCGGCTGGCAGATGACGAGGTCGATCGCGCCCGAGCGCATCCGGTCGAGCAGGAGCGGCAAGCGGATGGGCTCGCCGGGCTCGTCGGGCTCGCGACGCGGGTTGGCCCTGAAGAATTCCGTCTGCTCGGGGAACGCCGTCTTGATGAACGGCGCAAAGCCGATCTCCAGGAAGCGCAGGGTCTGAAATGGCCGATCGGCTTCAGTCATGCGGCTGCGTGCCGCAATCGGCGAGAAGAAGCAGGCATCCGGCGAAGCCGCATTTGGGGCGATAGGACGAACATCACAGGTCCTGGGATTAATCCCAGGAATAGTCCTATGACAATGTCGTACGTGGATCAAAACGCATCGACGACGGACGTCCGCCGTCTCGAACTTTCGGCGCCCGGCAGAACTGAAGCATGACCGGCGATCAGCCGGCAACGCCGAATACAGACTCGAGATTGGCACCTTGCCTGCTGCGCGCCGGCTCGCCGCCAATCTGCCGCGGCGCTCGGCACAGGTCGCGCTGCTGCTGTGCAAAGGGCACACGAACAAGTCTATTGCGCGGGCGCTCGGGATTTCGGACCAGACGGTAAAGGAGCATGTCGCCAATCTGTGTCGTCGGTTCGGCGCCCAAAACCGCACCGAGCTCGCCGCGACGCTGTCGGCCAGCAATTTGCTTCAATAGAAGGACTGACAGAAAAAGAAAGAAGGCCCTCCGCGCGGAAGGCCTTCTTTCATTGTGCATGGCAGCGGCTTACTGCGGCAGCTTGTCGTCGACGCCCGCGACGTAGAAGTTGAGGCCGAGCAGCACGCCTTCGGCGGCCACTTCGCCGTCCTTCAGCCACTCGCTGCCGTCCTGTTTCTTGATCGGGCCGGTGAACGGCTCGTAGCCGCCCTCGACCTTCGCCTCGGTCTCTTCGGCAAGCTTCTTCACGTCATCCGGCATGTTCGTGTACGGCGCCATGACGACGTGGCCTTTCGCCATGCCGCCCCAGACGTCGATCTGGGTCCAGTTGCCGTCGATCACGGCCTTGACGCGCTCGGTGTAGTATGGTCCCCAATTGTCGATGATCGAGGTGAGCTGCGTCTCCGGGCCGAACTTGATCATGTCGGAGGCCTGGCCGAACGCCTTGATCTTGCGCTCTGCCGCGACCTGCATCGGTGCGGTCGAGTCCGTGTGCTGGGTGATGATATCGACGCCCTGGTCGATCAGCGTCTTGGCAGCGTCGGCTTCCTTGCCCGGGTCGAACCAGGTGTTGGCCCAGACGACCTTGACCTTGAAGTCGGGGTTCACGGTCTGCGCGCCGAGCACGAAGGCGTTGATGCCCATCACCACTTCCGGAATCGGGAAGGAGGCGATGTAGCCCGCGACGCCGGCCGTCGACAGTTTCGCCGCGATCACGCCCTGCACGTAGCGGCCTTCATGGAACTTCGAATTGTAGGTCGAGACGTTCGGATGCTCGCGCTTGAAGCCGGTCGCATGCTCGAACTTCACGTCCGGGAACTTGCCGGCGACCGCATTCGTCGCATCCATGTAGCCGAAGGAGGTGGTGAAGATGATGTTGCAGCCCGAGCGGGCAAAACGCTCAAGCGCGCGCTCGGCATCGGCCCCTTCCGGCACGCTTTCGAGATAAGCGAGTTCGACCTGCTCCTCGCCGCCCAGCGCCGCCTGCATCTCGAGCGCGCCCTGATGGTGCTGATAGGACCAGCCGAAATCGCCGATCGGGCCGACATAGATGAAGCAGGCCTTGACCTTGGCTTCTGCGGCGATCGTGCCGAGCGACAAGGCTGCGCCAGCCGCTGCCAGTGATACGAGTAGTTTTTTCATGGTTCGTCCTCTTGTGGGTTTCAGGGGCACTTATCCCATCTTTCTTATTCAGCGATCTGGCACGAACGGCCGCCCCAGCGAGGCCGGCGTGTTGACCATGGTCAATCGCCTGTTCCGTGAGATTAGAACAAGCACCACGATCGTTGCTAGGTATGGAAGAGCGGCAAGGAACTGACTTGGCACAGATTTTATCGCAGCACCCAGCCAGGCAAGCCAATCGGGCAGGAAATTGAAGTTGATCGCCTGCAGATGCAGCTCCAGCAGCCGGACGGCGCCGAACAGATAGGCGCCGGCCAGCACGCGCCAGGGCCGCCAGGTAGCGAAAACGACGAGCGCGAGCGCGATCCAGCCGCGGCCGGCGGTGACGTTTTCGATCCATTGCGGGACGTAGACCAGCGACATCTGGGCGCCTGCCAGACCGGCGCAGGCGCCGCCGAACATGACGGCGAGGTAGCGGATGCCGATGACGTCGATGCCGAGCGCATGGGCGGAAGCGTGATTGTCGCCGACCGAACGCAGCGTCAGGCCGGCGCGGGTGCTGAACAGGAACCAGGCAACGCCGAGCGTGAGCAGGATCGAGATGTAGAAGAAAGGATCCTGCCCGAACAGCAGGCGCCCGACGAAAGGAAGCCCGGAGGCAAACGCGAAGATCGGCCCGATCAGCGGAATGTCGGCGATGGTGCCGAGCTTGAAACCCGGCTGGCCGACGAAGGATTCGCCCAGCATGCCGGAAAGGCCGAGCCCGAGCAGCGTCAAGGCCAGGCCGGTCGCCACCTGGTTGGTCACCAGCGTCAGCGTCAGGAAACCGAAGAGCAGCGAGAACAGCGCCCCGGCAAGGACGCCGGCGAGCAGCCCCAGCCAGGGTGAGCCGGTCGAGAGCGCGACACCGAACGCGGCGACCGCGCCCATGATCATCATGCCTTCGACGCCGAGATTGAGCACGCCGGAGCGTTCGACGACCAGCTCGCCGATGGCCGCAAGCAGCAGCGGCGTCGCCGCGGTGCAGATCGTGATGAGGATGCCCTCAAGCATGGCTCGCCGCCTCCGCAGGCTTGGCCGCGGCCGGCCGCACGATCCGCACGCGGTAGTGGATCAGCATGTCGCAGGCGAGCACGAAGAACAGCAGGATGCCCTGGAATGCGCGCACCACCTTGTCGGATATGCCGATCGAGATCTGCGCGGCCTCGCCGCCGAGATAGGTGAGCGCCAGGATCAGGCCGGCGGCGACGATGCCGAGCGGGTTGAGCCGGCCGAGGAAGGCGACGATGATCGCCGTGAAACCATAGCCGATCGACAGCTTTTCGTTGAGGTGGCCGACCGCGCCCGATACTTCCGATATGCCGGCCAGGCCGGCGAGCGCGCCGGAAAGCAGGAAGGCGAAGAACACCATGCGGCTCGCCGAGAAACCGGCAAAGCGCCCTGCCCGCGGGCTCTGCCCGAGCACCTTCACCTCGAAACCCTTGAGCGTCTTCGACAGCAGGAACCACAGCGCCACCGCCGCCACCAGCGCAAAGACGAAACCCCAATGTGCCCGGCCGGCCTCGGGCCAGATCTCCGGCAGGATCGCATATTCGTTGAAGCGGATCGTGCCTGGAAAGCTCATGCCTTGCGGGTTGCGCCACGGGCCGCGCACGATCCAGTCGAGCACGAGCTGCGCCACATAGACCAGCATCAGGCTGGTCAGGATCTCGTTGGTGTTGAAGCGCACCTTCAGCCAGGCGGGAATCGACGCGTAAGCCGCGCCGCCGATCATGCCCATGATCAGCATCAGGGGCAGCACGAGCCAGGACTGGAAGCCGGGCAGGAGCACGGGGATCGCCGAGCCGAATGCGGCGCCGATCAGGTATTGGCCCTCGGCGCCGATGTTCCAGTTGTTGGAGAGGTAGCAGACCGAGAGGCCGACGGCGATGAGAATGAGCGGCCCGGCCTTGACCGCAAGCTCGTGCAATTGCCAGCGGTTGTTCTGGTCCCAGATGCCGGTCAGCGGGTCGATGAAATAATAATAGAGCCCGTCGAGCGGGTTCTTGCCGAGCAGCCCGAACATGACGGCGCCGGCGATCAGCGTCAGCGCCAGCGCGATGAAAGGCGAAAGCAGGCTGAAAAGGGCCGAATGCTGCGGGCGCCGGACAAGTTCGATGCGCATCAGCCGATCGCCTCCGCCGGCGCCGCGTGACCGGGCTCGGCGCCGCCCATCAACAGGCCGATCTTCTCGAAGGTCGCCTCGGCGCGCGGCACCGGCTTCGACAGCTCGCCATCGTGCATCACGGCGATCGCGTCCGATATCTCGAACAGCTCGTCGAGGTCCTGGCTGATCACCAGCACCGCCGAGCCGTTGCGCGCCAGCTCGATCAGCGCCTGGCGGATGCGCGCGGCCGCGCCCGCATCGACGCCCCAGGTCGGCTGGTTGACCACGAGCACGGCGGGCTGCCGATCCAGCTCGCGCCCGATCAGGAACTTCTGCAAATTCCCCCCCGACAGCGCCGAAGCCTCGGGATCGGGTGCGCTCTTGCGCACGTCCATGACCTCGATGATGCGCTGCGCCGCCTTCGAAACCGCGCCGGTCTGCACGATGCCGGCCGCGCCGAGGAACGCCTTGCCGTCGGTCTTGTAGCGGGAGAGGAGCAGATTGTCCGACAGCTTCATGCGCGGGGCAGCACCATGGCCGAGCCGCTCCTCGGGAACGAAAGCCGCGCCGATCAGGCGGCGGCCGGAGATCGACAGGCGCCCGGCATCCTTGTCGCGGATGCGGACGGTCTGCGGCGTTTCCTGCAGAACTTCGCCGGATACGGCCTCGAAGAACTCTCCCTGCCCGTTGCCGGCGACGCCGGCAATGCCGATCACCTCGCCGGCGCGCACCGCAAGGCTGATGTTGCGGAGCGGGATGGAGAAGGGCGTCGCCGGCCTGCGGCTCAGGCCGCTCACCGCAAGCAGCACCGGCGCCGTGTCGATGCCGTCGACCGGCGCGCGCACCACCGGCTTCACCTCGTTGCCGACCATCATGCGGGCGAGCGAGGAGGCCGTTTCCTTGCGCGGATCGCAATGGCCGACCACCTTGCCGTGCCTGAGCACGGTGGCGCGATCGCAGAGCCGCTTCACCTCCTCCAGCCGGTGCGAGATGTAGAGGATCGACTTGCCTTCCGAGCGCAGCCGCTCGAGCGTCTCGAACAGCTTGTCGGCTTCCTGCGGGGTCAGCACCGATGTCGGCTCGTCGAGGATGACGAGCTCCGGCGTCTGTAGCAGGCAGCGGATGATCTCGATGCGCTGGCGCTCGCCCACCGAAAGGTCGCCGACGACCGAATACGGATCGAGCGGCAGGCCGTAGCTGTAGGACAGTGCCTGCGCCTTGGCGGCGATCGTGCTGATCGGCGTCCTGTCGGCCAGCGAAAGCGCGATGTTCTCGGCGGCAGTCAGCGCCTCGAACAGGGAAAAATGCTGGAAAACCATGCCGATGCCGAGCCTGCGCGCGACGCTCGGGCTGCCGATGCGCACCGCCTCGCCGTTCCAGAAAATCTCGCCGGAAAAAGGCTCGAGCGAGCCGAACAGCATCTTCACCAGCGTCGATTTGCCGGCGCCGTTCTCGCCCAGCAAAGCGTGGATCTCGCCCTTGGCGATCGAAAGATCGATGGAATCGCAAGCCTTGAGCTTGCCGAAAATCTTCGTGAGGCCGCGTACTTCGAGCAGATTGGCCCCGGACGCCGCTACGCTTGTCTCCACCAGTTCCCCGACGGTTCTTATGTTCCCGCCCGCATCGTAGGCACGGTTTACCGTTTAGGCAAATCGCCGATTTGGCCTCTGCACAGGCAGGCTGTGCGTCCCCGCCCGCCCCTTCGCAAGGCTTTGGCGGCGAAGGCCCGCCGCTTCGGCCGATAGACCTACGGGATGAGGATGGTGGTTCCGGTGGTGCGCCGGCCTTCGAGCTCGGCATGTGCTTTCGCGGCGTCCTTGAGCGCAAGGCGCTGATTGATCGCTATTTTGACGGCGCCGCTCTTCACCACCTCGAACAGCGCCGCGGCGGAAGCTTCGAGGTCGGCACGCCTGGCGATGTAGGTGAACAGCGCCGGCCGCGTGACGAAAAGCGACCCTTTCTGCTGCAACAGCGAGATGCTGAAGGGCGGGATCGGACCTGAGGCCTGGCCGAAGCTCACGAACATGCCGAGCGGCCGCAGGCAGTCGAGCGACGCCGGGAACGTGTCGTTGCCGATGGAATCATAGACCACGTCGCACATCCTGCCGCTGGTGATGTCGCGCACGGCGGCGACGAAATCCTGGTCGCGGTAGTTGATGAGGTGGTCAAAACCGTGCTGGCGCGCCAGCTCCATCTTGTCGGCGCTGCCGGCGGTGCCGATGACGGTCGCCCCAAGGTGCTTTGCCCACTGGCCGAAGATGAGGCCGACGCCGCCGGCCGCGGCATGGAACAGGACCGTATCGCCGGGCTTCACCTTGAAGGTGCGGCGCAGCAGGTATTCGACCGTCATGCCCTTGAGCATCATCGCGGCTGCCTGCTCGTCCGAAATGCCGTCCGGCACGCGGACCACCCGGTCGGCCGCGATCAACCGCTCCTCGGCATAAGCGCCGACGGGTGTGGTGTATGCGATGCGGTCGCCGGTTTTCAGGCCTGACACGCCGCTGCCGACGGCCACGATCGTTCCGGCAGCCTCCCCGCCCGGGATCAGCGGCAGGCCGTTCGGCGCCGGGTAGAGGCCGCTGCGGTAATAGCAGTCGAGGAAATTGACGCCGATTGCGCCGTGCCGAACGCGGATTTCGCCTGCGCCAGGCTGGCCCGGGTCGAAATCCTCGAAGCTCAGGACTTCCGGACCGCCATTGGCGTGGACACGGACGGCTTTGGGCATAGTCACCTCGCACCGAGTTTCGGGAAGAACTGCATGACTGCGCCGATGCAGAAGAGATAGATGCCGGTGATCGCAATGCCCCAACGGATCGGCGTGCTTGCGTCCATGTTCTGGATGAGGGCGACGATGCACAGCGCCGCCCAGACGAAGAAGATCGGCAGGTTGATGTTGCGCAGCCGCACGACCCGAACCGGATGCAGGAAATGCACCGGCACGAAGGTGAGCAGGCCGGCGATCACCACGATTGCAAACGACATCCATTCGCCGGGATGGATCACGAAAAGCGTAAAGACGACCATGTTCCAGACGACCGGGAAGCCCTTGAAGAAGTTCTCCTTCGTCTTCATGCCGGTGTCGGCGTAGTAGACCGCGCTGGTGACCACGATGATCGCCGCCGAGAGAAAGGAGAGCCCCTCGCCCATGAAGCCGCGCTGGTAGAGTGCATAGGCCGGTATCAGAACGTAGGTCACATAGTCGATGATGTTGTCGAGCAGTTCGCCCGACCAGGTCGGCAGGATTTCCTTGACCTCGAGCTTGCGTGCGATCGGCCCGTCGATGCCGTCGACGAAAAGCGCCAGCGCCAGCCACCAGAACATGGCCGTCCATTGCCCTTCGCTCGCGGCGACCAGCGACAGGAAAGCGAGGAAGGAACCGGAGGCCGTCAGCAGGTGCACCGAAAAGGCGCGCGCCTGCGGCCAGGTCACCTTCTTCTTCGGCTTGGGAATACGCGCGGAAAGGGGTTTTTTCGTCCGCTTCTCCGGTACGCCACTCTCGTCAGTCAACGGCTCTTCCCCTGCGCTGTCGAGATTAATACGGATGCACCGGCGCTCATACAAGCGCGGCGTCCGCCATCGCCATTCCACCTTGGGAGGAGAGCGAAACGGTCGCGTTGTCTCACGGCACCGCGATCCCATATAGTTTTGCAATGCCGAGAGGAACGAAAGCCGCGGCCGGGGCCGTGAACCGCGAAAGCCCGGTCATCGTCGCCGGTACCGGCCCGGCCGGCCTGGTCGCCGCGCTTGGCATGGCCGGCGCGGGGTTCGCTGTCGAGCTTGTCGGCCCAAAACCCCGCGGCGACGACCGCCGGACCACGGCGCTGATGATGCCGGCCCTCCACTTCATCGAACGCATCGGCCTGCGCCGCAGGATAGAGGATTTCGGCGCGCCGCTCAGAAGCATGCGCATCGTCGATGCCACCTCCCGCCTGATCCGCAGCCCGACGGTGACCTTCCGCGCGGCCGAGATCGGCGAGGATTTCTTTGGCATCAACCTGCCCAACACCGAGCTCAACCGCGTGCTGGTCGAAACCGTGCAGGCCGACGCCCGCATCCGCTGGTCGCAGTCGCTCGTCAGCCGCTGGGAAATCGGCGGCGAGGCGGTCAAGGCCGGGCTCGAGGACGGATCGGCGGTCTTGGCCCGGCTCGCAGTCGCAGCCGACGGGCGGCTGTCGCCGGCGCGCGAAATTGCCGGTATCCGCACCACCTCACACGACTGGAAGCAGTCGGCCTTCGTGCTCAATTTTGCGCATACGCGGCCGCATGTCTTCACCTCGACCGAATTCCACACCGAGAGCGGGCCGTTCACGCAGGTGCCGCTGCCCGGGGATCGCTCCAGCCTGGTCTGGGTGGTGCGCCCGGAGACGGCTGCGGAGCTGATGGCGCTGGCCGACGCCGACCTGTCGCGACGCATCGAGGAGCGCATGCAGTCGATGCTCGGCCGCGTCGCGGTCGAGCCTGGCCGCCAGGTTTATCCGCTCGTCGCCACGCTGGCGCTCAGCCACGCAAGGAGCCGCGTCGCGCTGGTCGGCGAGGCTGCGCACGTCTTCCCGCCGATCGGCGCGCAGGGCCTCAATCTCGGCATCCGCGACGTCGCCGACCTGGTCGACGCGGTTGCCGGGCATCCCGACGATCCGGGCGCCCCGGCAGCGCTTTCGGCCTACGCTTCGCGCCGCCGCCCCGACATCTTCGCCCGGACCGGCGCCGTCAACCTGCTCAACCAGTCCCTGCTGTCGGATTTCCTGCCGGCGCAGCTTGCCCGCGGCACGGTGCTCGCCGCCCTGAACGCCTTCTCCCCGCTGCGCGCCTTCTTCATGCGCGAGGGCCTGCAGACCGGCAGCGGTTTTCGTGCCTTCGGCTCAGCGGTTCGGGAACAGATCCGGCGGTAGCATGCCGCTGCGCATCAGGAAGAGCAGCCCGGTCACCGTGCCGACCGAGATCAGCGTCGTGATCAGGATGCTCGCCGAAGCGCGCTGAACCCAGACCCCATATTGCTGCGCGATGACGAAGACGTTGGTGGCGCTGGGCAGCGCGGCGAGCAGCACCGCCGAGAACATCCAGGTTTCCGAAAAATCGCCGATCCAGGAGAGCGCCACGTAGCAGAGCGCCGGATGCACGACGAGCTTCAGCAGCGTGATCGGCACGATCTCGGCGGGCACGCGCCTGAGCGGCCGCAGCGCCAGCGTGACGCCCATGGCGAACAGCGCGCAGGGTGCGGCCGCATGTGACAGATATTCGAGCAGCCGCTCGACGGCCTCGGGCGGCTGGTAGGCGAAATAGGCTGCCACGACGCCCGCACCCGTCGCGATGATGAAGGGGTGCAGCACGATCTTGGCCAGCACGCCGAAGGCGACCGCGAAGAAGCTGCCTTTCTCGCTGCCGGCAAGCGCCATCATCGTCGGCGTGACGGAGAAATGCATGATGTTCTCGAAGCAGAAGATCAGCGCCACCGGCACTGCCGCCTCCTCGCCGAACGCAAGCAGCGCCAGGCCGGGGCCCATATAACCGATATTGCCGTAGGCCGAGGCCAGCCCGCGGATGGTCGATTGCGCGATCTCGCCGCGCGAGAAAAGGACGGAGGCGACGAACATCAGCGCGAAGACGACGTAGGTCGAAAACACCGCGCCGAAGATGAAGGTCCATTCGGTCAGGCGCTCGAACGGCGTCTTCGCCACCAGCTGGAAGAAAAGCGCCGGCAGCGCGATGTAGACGACGAAGGTGTTCATCCAGCCGAGCGCTTCCAGCGACTGGCGCACCAGGACTGCCGCCACAAAGCCGGCAAATATCAAGCCGAAGAATGGCAGGACGAGAGCGATGACTTCGGACATGCGGATCCGGAGGAAGGCCGTGTCCTGCCGCGCTATCCCGGCGCCGAAAGGCCGTCAAGCATCGCTAGGATTGAATCGTTGGCGCGGCTGCGCCACATAGGAACCGAAATGAGCCCCATAAGAACTGCCAAATTCAGGATCGGACAGGTGGTGAAGCACCGCATCTTTCCGTTCCGTGGCGTAATCTTCGACGTCGATCCCGAATTCGCCAACACCGAGGAATGGTATCAGTCCATCCCCGAGCACGTTCGGCCGCGCAAGGACCAGCCTTTCTACCATCTCTTCGCGGAGAATGCGGAGACGGAGTACATCGCCTACGTCTCGGAGCAGAACCTGCTCGAGGACAAGTCGGGCGAGCCGGTCAGGCACCCGCAGGTGCGCGATCTTTTCGACAAGACGCCCGACGGCAGCTACCAGCGCAAGGCAAGCCAAAGACATTGAGTGGGGTTTTCTTCGATCCGACGTGCGCGCGAACCTTCGACCGCGGCGCCCCCTCTCAAGCAATTCTAAGGACCGGCCGAAGCCGGTCCAAGAATTGCTGTCTCCCCCACCAGGGGGGAGATAGAGCGTGGCGTCACCCGCTCTGCCAATCTCCAACGCTTGCTTGCGGTTGCAAGAAGGTCAAGGCAGCACGCTATCTCCCCTGGTGGGGGAGATAGCAGTTCCTGGGTTTGGCAAGGCCAAACCCTTGGAACTGCTTGAGAGGGGGTTGCGGCCGAAGATCTCGCGCGCAGGTTGGATCGAAGCAGCCAGGCCAAAACAAAAAAGCGGGCCACCCGGCCCGCTTTTTTTCATTCCAGATCGTCGACCCGGCTCAGTTGCCGGCGGCTTTCGCCTTTTCCTGCTCTTCCTTGAGCTTGCGGGCGAAGTCCTCGTTGTTCTTGGTGACGAATTCCTGCAGCTTCTTCTGGCGGTCCTCGATGTCGGACTGCTGCAGCGGCTCGCCGTCATAGGCGCCGGTGAAGCCCTGCAGGCTCACCTTGATCGGGTTCGGCTGGTTCTGGAAATTCACGGACGTCAGCGTCAGCTCCGAGCCCTTCTTGAAGGAGGCGACCATGGTGTCGGAGAGCTGTGCCTCGGCCACGCAGCGATCGGGGAAGCAGATCACGTAATCGAGCTTCTGCGCCTTGCCGCCGTCGACCTGCAGGCCGATGCCGGGAGGCACCATGCGGCCGGACGGAACCGACACCTGGAACACCTTGCGGTTCACCTTGCCCTTGAGCTCGATCATCGAGATGCCGGTGATCATCTGGCCGGTATCGGCCATGACGATGTTCTGCACGTTGCAGATGTCCACTTCCTCCTGCTTCGAGCAGGCCTTGAACCAACCCTGCGGAATCTGGGGCTGGCCGCCGCCGTCCTGCGCCGCGGCCGGAGCGATGCCGGCACCCAGCACGCCGAGAACGCCTGCCGCCAGCGCCATCTGGCGGTATGCGTCTTTGTTCGGGCTCTTCATATGGTTGCTTCCTCTTGAAAATGCGGGGACAGGGCCTAGGCGCGCCGTCTGTGGTTGTTAGGTGTTGCGCAAATGAGGCAACAGAATGACTGTCGGGGGCCTGTTACACCGCCGGGCGGTGCGAATCCAGCCCGCAACGTGGCCATGGATAACGCCTCGGGCTCCTTCCGCTCCGCCTGCGGCGCGTGGCGCGAACAAGGTTCGCGCAGGCTGCCGCGGGGTCCTTTGATGTGCGCATGTCCTCATCGCGCCCCGCAGGTCCATGCTGCGAAGCCGCCGCACACTTTCGGGAGACATGTGTCGCGAGCGTGCTAGCTTGGCGCGAATCAAGCCATCGGCAGACCGCCCGGAGACTTTGCCATGCGTTCGTTGGTTCTTTCGCTTCTCGGCGCCCTGCTGATCGGCACCTTGCCTGCCGCGGCGGAGCCGAAACACGCGATCGCCATGCATGGCGAGCCGGCGCTGCCCGCCGACTTCCAGCATTTTCCCTACGTCAATCCCGATGCTCCCAAGGGCGGCCGCATCGACTATGCGGTGCTCGGCTCGTTCGACAGCGTCAATCCGTTCATCGTACAGGGTGCGGCCGCGCGCGGCGTGCTCGACCTCTCTTTCGGCTACAATGTCTTCGACAGCCTGATGCAGCGCTCCTACGACGAGCCTTTCTCGCTCTACCCGCTGATTGCGAAATCGGTGGAGACGGACGAGGAGCGCAGCTTCGTCGCGTTCACGCTGGACGAGCGGGCGCGCTTCTCGGACGGCCAGCCGGTCACGCCGGACGATGTCATCTTCACCTTCGAGCTGCTGCGCGACAAGGGCTTCCCGCGCTACGGGACCTCGGTCAACAAGATCGCCACGATGGAGAAGGTCGGAACGCATGGCGTTCGCTTCACCTTCAAGAACCCCGACCGCGAGTTGCCGCTGATCCTCGGCCTGATGCCGATCCTGCCGAAACACGCCACCGACGCCGAGAATTTCCAGAAATCGACCCTGAAACCGCTGATCGGCAGCGGCCCGTACAGGATCGATACCGTCAAGGCCGGCGAGCTGGTCGGCCTCAGGCGCAATCCGGACTATTGGGCGAAAGGCATCCCCTCCAAGCGCGGCTTCGACAATTTCGACGAGGTCCGGATCAACTATTTCCGCGACGAGAACGCGATGTTCGAATCCTTCAAGAAGGGCGTCACGACGCTGCAGGTCGAGACCGACACCGGCCGCTGGGCGAGCGGCTACGATTTCCCCGCCGTGACCGAAGGCCGGGTGGTCAAGGAGACATTCGACACCGGCCTGCCGTCGGGAATGCTCGGCTTCATCATGAACACGCGCCGCCCGGTCTTCAAGGACCGTGCCGTGCGTGCCGCGCTCGCCAGCCTTTTCGACTTCGAATGGGCGAACAAGAATCTGTTCTCCGGCGCCTATACGCGCACGAAAAGTTTTTATGACGGCTCGGAGCTGTCATCGCATGGCGTGCCCGCCTCCGACGCCGAGAAGGCGCTGCTTGCCCCCTTCCCCGATGCCGTCACGCCGGAGATCATGGCGGCAGGCTGGACGCCGCCGGTCTCGGACGGCACCGGCCGCGACCGCGCCTTCCTCAAGAACGGCTTCGATGCGCTGAAAGCCGCCGGCTACGAGATGCAGGGCGGCCGCCTCACCGGACCCGACGGCCAGCCGCTTGCCTTCGAGATCCTGCTCAACGGCAACGCATCGGAGGCGGTTGCGGTCTCCTGGCAGCGGACGCTGGAAAAGCTCGGCATCGCGGTCTCGGTGCGTGTGGTCGACAGCGCCCAGTACATCAAGCGCCAGCAGGTCTACGACTTCGACGTGATCCTGCAGAACTACTCATCCTCGCTGTCGCCCGGGGTCGAGCAGGTCGGGCGCTGGGGCTCCGCCATGCGCGACCGCGACGGCACCTTCAACTTCGCCGGGGTCGCCGACCCGGCGGTGGACGCCATCATCGGCAGCCTGCTCACGGCCAGGAGCCGCGAGGATTTCGTCACCGCCGTACGCGCCTATGACCGCGTGCTGCTCTCCGGCTCCTACGTCGTGCCGCTCTACCATCTGGCCGAGCAGCGGATCGCGCGCTGGAAAAGCGTGGAACATCCGCAGACCGTTTCTATATACGGCTATCAATTGCCGACCTGGTGGCACGCCGCCGATTAGAGCAAATCCAGGAAAAGTGGACACCGGTTTTCCGTCCGGATTTGCGCCAGAACAATGACTTATAGCGTTTTCACGATTCTATGAACCGTGAAAACGCTATAGGCCCGAGCTGAGGAAGGACCCCCCGATGACCGAGCGGCAAACCATCAATGTCGACGTCGTTTCCGATGTCGTGTGCCCCTGGTGCTTCATCGGCAAGAGGCGGCTGGAGCGCGCGGTTGCAACGCTGCCCGATATCGATGTCGCCGTGCGCTGGCGGCCCTTCCAGCTCGACCCGTCCATTCCGCCGGGCGGCATGGACCGGCGCGAATACATGATCCGCAAGTTCGGCAGCGACGAGAAGGTCAGGCAGATCCACGCCAACATCATGCCGCTCGGCGAGGCCGAGGGCATTCATTTCGCCTTCGATGCGCTCAAGGTGGCCGCCAACACGCTCGACGCGCACCGCCTGATCCGCTGGGCCGGCGGGGCTGGAACCGAGGTGCAGAACCGGCTGGTGACCCGCCTCTTCGCCATGAACTTCGAGGAAGGCAAGAATGTCGGCGACCATGCGACGCTTGCGCAGGCGGCGCGGGAGTCCGGCATGGACGTCGCGGTCGTCGAAAGCCTGCTGCCGACCGACGCGGACATCGCCGCCGTCCAGGACGAGATCGCCACCGCCTCGCGCATGGGCATACGCGGCGTGCCCTGCTTCCTGCTCGAAGGCAAATATGCCGTCATGGGCGCGCAGGACGCCGAGACCCTCGCCGACGCGCTCCGCCAGGTGGCGGAGGCCAAGGCGCGCGGTGAATTGGATACGGTGGCTTAGCGGGCAGCGAGTGGTGGGCGCCACTTTCCTCGCTGCTCACCTCTCAAGCCGCCGCCTTCTCCGCCAGCCTTGCCAACTGCGTCATCACCACGGCCGAGCCTGAAAGCCGTTTCTCCGGCGTCGGCCATTCGCGCATGAACACAACGCTCTGGTCGCCCCTGATCTTGGCGAGCGAGCCCTGCTCGGCGATGTAGCGCACCAGGCCGGCCGGATCCGGGAACTCGTTCCTGCGGAAATGCACGACGATGCCTTTCGGGCCGGCGTCGAGTTTTTCGACATTGGCCTTGCGGCAGAGCGCCTTGATGAAGACGACCTTCAAGAGGTGCTGCACCTCGTCCGGCAGCGGCCCGAACCGGTCGATCAGCTCGGCGCCGAAGGCGTCGATGTCCTGCGTGGTCTCGAGCTCGGCGAGACGCCGGTAGAGCGCCAGCCGCAGCTGCAGGTCGGGCACATACCCTTCCGGGATCATGACTGCCGTGCCGATCGCGATCTGCGGCGACCAGGTTCCGTCCATCGCCTCGGGCTCGCCGCGGACCTCGGCCACCGCCTCTTCGAGCATCTGCTGGTAGAGCTCGAAACCGACCTCCTTGATGTGGCCCGACTGCTCCTCGCCGAGCAGGTTTCCCGCGCCGCGAATGTCGAGGTCGTGGCTGGCGAGCTGGAAGCCGGCGCCGAGCGAATCCAGCGACTGCAGCACTTTCAGCCGGCGGTCGGCCGTGTCGGTCAGCTTGCGGTTGGCCGGAAGCGTGAACAGCGCGTAGGCGCGAACTTTGGAACGCCCGACCCGACCGCGCAGCTGATAGAGCTGCGCCAGGCCGAACATGTCCGCCCGGTGCACGATCAGCGTGTTGGCGGTTGGGATGTCGAGGCCGGACTCCACGATCGTGGTGGACAGGAGCACGTCGTACTGCCCGTCGTAGAAGGCGTTCATGATGTCGTCGAGCTCGCCCGGCGGCATCTGGCCGTGGGCGATCCCGATTTTCAGCTCCGGCACCTCGCCACGCAGGAAATCCTGGATCTCGGGCAGATCGGCGATGCGCGGCACGACATAGAAGGACTGGCCGCCGCGATAGCGCTCGCGCAGCAGCGTCTCGCGGATGACGAGCGGATCGAAGGGCGAGATGAAGGTGCGCACCGCCATCCGGTCGACCGGCGGCGTGCTGATCAGCGAAAGCTCGCGCACGCCGGTAAGGGCAAGCTGCAGCGTGCGCGGGATCGGCGTGGCGGAGAGCGTGAGCACATGCACGTCGCTCTTCAGCTCCTTCAGCCGCTCCTTGTGCTTGACGCCGAAATGCTGCTCCTCGTCCACGATCAGCAGGCCGAGATTCTTGAAGCTGATGGACGCGCCGAGCAGCGCATGCGTCCCGATGACGATATCGACGGTGCCGTCCGCGAGCCCTTTCTTGGTGTCGGCGAGCTCCTTTGCGCCGACCAGGCGCGAAGCCTGCCGCACCCGCACCGGCAGGCCTGCAAAACGCTGCGAGAAGGTCTTGAAATGCTGGCGTGCGAGCAGCGTGGTGGGCACCACGACCGCCACCTGCACGCCCTCCATCGCCGCCACGAAGGCGGCGCGCAGGGCGACTTCCGTCTTGCCGAAACCGACATCGCCGCAGATCAGCCGGTCCATCGGCTTGCCGGCCGAAAGATCGTCCAGCACGGAGTCGATGGCGTTCTGCTGGTCGTCGGTCTCGTCATACGGGAAACGGGCTGAAAACTCGCCATAGAGCCCGTCGGCCGGCCGGAAGGCGGGTGCCGAGCGCATGCGGCGCTCGGCCGCCAGCCGGATGAGCTGGTCGGCCATCTCCAGCAGCCGGCGCTTGAGCCGCGCCTTGCGGCTCTGCCAGGCGCCGCCGCCGAGCTTGTCGAGCACGGCTTCCGCCGATTCGGAGCCGTAGCGCGAGAGCAGCTCGATGTTCTCGACCGGCAGGTACAGCTTGCCGTCGCCGGCATAGTGGATTTCGAGGCAGTCATGCGGCGCACCGGCGGCCTGGATGGTCTGCAGCCCGACGAAGCGGCCGATGCCGTGATCGGCATGCACCACGATGTCGCCGGCCGAAAGGGTTGCGGCCTCGGCGATGAAGTCTGCGGCGCGGCGCTTGCGCGAGCGCCGCACCAGCCGATCGCCGAGGATGTCCTGCTCGGCGACGATGACCAGGCTCTTCGTCTCGAAACCGGCCTCGAGCGGCAGCACGGCGAGGCCCGCCTCGCCTGCCGCGAGCTTCTCGACCTCCGCGAGCGTGCCGACGCGTTTCAGCCGCTCGAGCCGGTGCTCGGCGAGAATCTGCGACAGCCGGTCGAGCGACCCCTCGGTCCAGCCGGCGACGACGACGCGGCGTTTCGTCCGCTCCTGCGCGATATGGCTGACGACGGCGTCGAACACATTGGCGGAAGGGTCGGCGCGCTCCTGCTCGAAGGAGCGGCCGGCATGTGCGCCGGCATGCTTCACCGGCATCGCCGAAGAGCCGGGCGTGTCGAAGGGTGTGAGCTCGATCGCGGCGCGGTTGGCATCGGCCGCGGCGACGTCGTCGGGCGAAAGATAGAGCAGGTCGGGCGCGACCGGCTTGTAGGGCACGGCCTCCTTCAGCGCGGCGTCCGACTGGCGGCGCCGCGCATCATAGTGATCGAGCACCAGCTTGTGGCGCTCGGCGATCGCCTCCTTCGCCAGATGGTCGAAGACGACGGGAGCATCCGGCAGGTAGTCGAAGATCGTCTCCAGCGCCGGATGGAAGAAGGGCAGCCAATGCTCCATGCCGGCAAACCGGCGGCCTTCGCTGATCGAGGTGTAGAGCGCGTCGTCGCGCGCCGGAGCGCCGAAGGCTTCGATATAGGAGCGGCGGAAGCGGCTGATCGTCTCCTGCGTCAGCGCCACCTCGCTCATCGGCTGCAGCACGAGCAGGTTGCGCTGGCCGACGGTGCGCTGGCTGGCGGCGTCGAAGGCGCGGATCGATTCCAGCGTGTCGCCGAAGAAGTCGAGGCGCAGCGGCTCCGCCGCGCCCGGCGCATGCAGGTCGAGGATGCCGCCGCGCACCGCGTATTGGCCGACGTCGCGCACGGTCGGCACGCGCTCGAAAGCGGCCATCTCGAGCAGCGCCACCAGCGCGTTCATGTCGACCTGGTTGCCGGGTTTGGCGCGGAACGTCTGCGCCTGGATGAAGGTGGCGGGCGGTATGCGCTGCAGGACCGAATTGGCGGTCGTGAGGATGACCGAGCGGTGCGGGGCCGCCTTCAGCTCGATCATGCTGGCCAGCGCATCGAGCCGGCGAGCCGCCGCATCGGCGCCGGGCGAGACGCGATCGTAGGGCAGGCAGTCCCAGGCAGGCAGTTCCAGCACCGGCAGGTTCGGCGCCGCGAAGGCCAGCGCCTCGCGGATCATCGGCAGGCGCTGGCCGTCGCGCGCGACGAACAGGATCGGCCCGTCGGGCGCGATCTCTGCCGACGCCGCGGCGAGCGCGAATGCCTCGTAGCCGTCGGCCACGCCGTCGACGATTGTCGCGCCGGCACGCGCGGACAGGCCTATCTTGTCGGTCAACGGCATGGATCAGCTGTTTTTCAAACCAAACGCCCGGCTGAAGGCGAGGATGCGGGAAAAAATGCCGGCCCGAACCTCGTCCGGCACCGGCTTTTCGCCGGTGAACCAGGACAGAAGGTCGGTATCGGGAAGGTCGAGAAGCTGCTCATATTGGTCCAGTTCGGCGATGGTCAAGTCCGCCACGGCAGCATCGGCGAAAGAACCGAGGATCAGATCCATTTCGCGCATGCCGCGGTGCCAGGAGCGGAAATGCAGCTTGCGCCGGCGGATCGAAAGCGGCTCGGTCGGGGGTTCGATCTCGGTCATTGCGGGCCCTTCGTCGGCGCGTGAGCGCGTATAGCGTGGACAGGGCAGCCTGTCAGCCTTGCAACGTCAGGAGTGAGGCCTACGATTGGTCTGTGATCGCTGCGTTCTACGTTGCCCCCCTCTGGCCTGCCGGCCATCTCCCCCACAAGGGGGGAGATTGGCTGTCATCACGACTTTCGCCAATCGCCAGGGTTGCCGGTTGGCGAAATCAAAGCGGCCGTCCGATCTCCCCCCTCGTGGGGGAGATGTCCGGCAGGACAGAGGGGGGCGCCTCGCACCGACATCCGCCGGTTCGCACCTGACATGCGCCCCTCCCTCCTCGATCCCCTCTTCGCCCCTGTCACCGCGCTCGACGGTGTCGGCGCAAAGGTTGCGGAGATGATCGCCAACATAGTGCCCGCCGATGTCGGCGACCGCGCGCCCCGCCTCGTCGACCTGCTCTTCGTTCTCCCGCACGGCCTGATCGATCGGCGCGATCGGCCGGGCATCGCTGGCTCGGCGGAAGGGCAGATCGTGACGCTGGAGCTGCGGGTCGACCGCCACCAGCCCGCCCCGCGCGGCAAGCCCAACGTGCCTTACCGGGTCTACGCCCATGACGACACCGGCGAGATCGCGCTGACCTTTTTCCGCGGCCGGCAGCTCTGGCTGGAGAAGGCGCTTCCGGTCGGCGAGCAGGTCATCGTCAGCGGCAGGATGGCGTGGTTCAACGGCCGCCCGAGCATGGTGCATCCCGACCACATCGCGCTCGCCGAATCGAGCGAGGCGCTGCCTCAGATCGAACCGGTCTATCCGCTGACGGCGGGCCTGTCGGCAAAGGTGCTGAGGCGGGCCATCAACCAGGCGCTCGACCGCCTGCCGGAGCTGCCGGAATGGCTCGATCCCGAAATCATGCGACGGCAGACTTTTCCCTCTTTCGGCGATGCGCTGGGACGCCTGCACGATCCCGCCGATCCGCTCGACCTCAGCGCCGAAGGCGCGGCCTGGCGCCGGCTTGGCTACGACGAGTTTCTGGCCGGCCAGCTGGCGCTCGCGCTGGTCAGGGCGCGCACGCGCCGGCGCGCCGGCAGGCCGCTCGCCGGCGACGGCCGCATCGTCAGCCGGCTGATCGAGGCCCTGCCCTACCGGCTTACCGGATCGCAGCAATTCGCTTTTGCCGAGATCGAGGCGGACATGGCCAAGCCCGACCGCATGCTGAGATTGCTGCAGGGCGATGTCGGCGCCGGCAAGACGGTGGTGGCGCTGCTTGCCATGGCGCGTGCCGCCGAAGCCGGCGGCCAGGCCGCGCTGATGGCGCCGACCGAGATCCTGGCGCGCCAGCACATCGCCACCATCGGGCCGCTGGCGGCGAAGGCGGGACTGCGCGCCGCCATCCTGACCGGCCGCGAGAAAGGGCGCGAGCGCGCCGAGATCCTCGCCGGGCTGGAGGATGGCTCCATCGACATCGTCATCGGCACGCACGCGCTGTTCCAGGAGCAGGTCGCGTTCCGCGACCTCGTGCTCGCCGTGGTCGACGAGCAGCATCGCTTCGGCGTGCACCAGCGGATGGCGATCACCGCCAAGGGCGACGCGCCCGACATGCTGGTGATGACGGCGACGCCGATCCCGCGCACGCTGGTGCTCACCGCTTTCGGCGACATGGACGTCTCGCGGCTGACCGAGAAACCGGCCGGCCGCCAGCCGATCCGCACCGTCACGCTGCCTTCCGACCGCATGGACGAGTTGATCGGCCGCATCGCCGATGCGCTCGCCGAGGGACAGAAGATCTATTGGATCTGCCCGCTCATCGAGGAGTCGGAGGAGGTGAAGCTCACCGCCGCCGAGGAGCGTTTCGCAGCGCTCGAGCTCGAGTTCGGCGGCCAGGTCGGATTGGTGCATGGCCGCATGAAAGGCGCGGAGAAGGATGAGGCGATGCGCGCCTTCAAGGACGGCGAGACGCGCATCCTCGTCGCCACCACCGTGGTCGAGGTCGGCGTCGACGTGCCGGACGCCACCATCATGGTGATCGAGCACGCCGAGCGTTTCGGCCTGGCGCAGCTGCATCAATTGCGCGGCCGCGTCGGCCGCGGCGAAAAGCCTTCGACCTGCGTGCTGCTCTACAAGACCCCGCTCGGTGAGACGGCGAAAAGGCGCCTGAGCGTGATGCGCGAGACCGAGGACGGCTTCAGGATCGCCGAGGAGGATCTGCGGCTGCGCGGCGAAGGCGAGCTGCTCGGCACGCGCCAGTCAGGCACGCCGGGCTTCATGGTGGCGCGCATCGAGGCGCATGCCGACCTTTTGGAGCAGGCGCGCGACGACGCGCGGCTGATCCTGGCGCGCGACCCCGAGCTCATCTCCGCGCGTGGCGAGGCGCTGCGGCTGCTTCTCTATATTTTCGGGCGAGACGACGCGGTGCGCTTGTTGCGAGCTGGCTGAGATTGGACGGCCGCCCCGATTTCGCCAACCTGCAGCCTTGGCGATTGGCGAAAGTCGAGATGACAGCCAATCTCCCCCCTTGTGGGGGAGATGTCCGGCACGACAGAGGGGGGCGCCTCGCGCCAACCGATTCCAGCCGTCTGCAACGCCCTTTAGCCGTCCTTGCGCTGCTCCTCCCCGGCTGCTTCCGCGGCGCGGGCGGCGAGCGCCTCTTCGGCGAGCGCCTTTGTCCGCGCCTCATATTGCGGGCCGACCAGGCCGGCCGAGATGAGCAGCTTGGCAGCGTCCTCGACCGACATCGACAGCGGGATGACGTCCTTCTCCGGCACGTAGAGAACGTAGCCCGTGGTGACGTTCGGGGTGATCGGCCGGAAGACGGCGATCGTCTTTCCTTCCTTCTCGAACAGCGCCTCGTGGATTTCGTTCTCGCGATGCTTGGCCATGAACACGATCGACCATGCACCGCGCCGCGGGTATTCGAACAGGCCGACCCGGGTGAAGAGCTCCGAGCGGTTGGCCAGGATCGTCTCGAAAATCTGCTTCAGGCCGCTATAGAGGTTGCGGATGAGCGGCATGCGGTTCAGCAGCCGCTCGCCCGCCTGGAAAATGGTGCGGCCGACAAGGCCGGCGGCCAGGAAACCGACAAAGGTGATCAGCACCAGCGCCACGAACACACCGAAGCCGGGCACGGCGAAGGGCAGATAGCTTTCCGGCAGGTAGGCCGCCGGAATCAGCGGTTTCACCCAGTCGTCGACCCAGTGAATCAGGGTCCAGGTCAAATATGCGGTAATGGCGATCGGCGCGATGACGACCACGCCGGTCAGGAAGTAATTCCTAAGCCGCGTCATCATCGTGAGTGAATCCAGACCCGTCGACCATTGGACCGTTCAGCCCGCGCTGCAATGCAGCACGATTAGAGCAGCATCGCAGTGGCAGAACAATGGACTATGACGGATTTGGCAGCACCTTCATTCGACGGTGACGGATTTGGCCAGGTTGCGCGGCTGGTCGACATCCGTGCCCATGAACACGGCAGTGTAGTAGGCGAGCATCTGAACGGGCAGCGCATAGACCATCGGTGCGATGATCTCCGGCACGTCAGGCAGCACGATCGTATCCATGGTCTTGACCGTCGCGTGCTCCGCACCCTTGGTGTCGGTGATGAGGATGATGCGGCCGCCGCGCGCGGCGACCTCCTGCATGTTCGAGACGGTCTTCTCGAAGACGCGGTCATAAGGCGCGATCACGATCACCGGCATCTGCTCGTCGATCAGGGCGATCGGGCCGTGCTTCAACTCGCCGGCGGCGTAACCCTCGGCGTGGATATAGGAGATTTCCTTGAGCTTCAGCGCGCCTTCGAGCGCGAGCGGATAGTTGGTGCCGCGGCCGAGATAAAGCACGTGCTTCACCTGCGCGAGTTCGCGTGCCAGCTTCTCGATCTGCCGGTCGAGCTTCAGCACCTGGTTGGCGAAGCGCGGCGTTTCGGCAAGCTCGTGCACAAAAATCTTTTCCTGGGATTCGCTCAGATGGCCGCGGTCGCGGGCGGCGCGCAGCGACAGGCAGGCGAGCACGGCGAGTTGGCAGGTGAAGGCTTTGGTCGAGGCGACACCGATCTCGGGCCCGGCAAGCGTGGGGAGGATCCCGTCGGACTCACGCGCCATCGTCGACTGGCGCACGTTCACGACGGAAGCGGTCGCAATGCCGGCAGAGCGGCAATAGCGCAGCGAAGCGAGCGTATCGGCAGTCTCGCCCGACTGCGAGACGAAGAGTGCGGCACTGTCCGGCGAGATCGGCTTCTCGCGGTAGCGGAATTCGGATGCGACGTCGATGTCGACCGGCAGCCGGGCATAACGCTCCAGCCAGTATTTGCCGATCGAACCGGCCAGGAATGCAGTGCCGCAGGCGGAAACCTCGAGCCGGTCGAGCCCGGCGAAATCGAAGGGCAGCGCAAAATCCTTGACGCGCCCGGTGGTGAAATCGAGGTAGTTGGCGAGCGTGTGCGAGATCACTTCCGGCTGCTCATGGATCTCCTTCTCCATGAAGTGGCGGTAATTGCCCTTGTCGACCAGGAAGCTGGTGCCGATCGACTGCTGCCGCTGCCGCTCGACCGGCTCGCCGGTTATGTCGAAGATCTGGACGAGGTTGCGGCGCACGACCGCCCAGTCGCCGTCCTCCAGATAGGTGATCGAATTGGTGAAGGGCGCCAGCGCGATCGCATCCGAGCCGAGATACATCTCGCCGTCGCCATGTCCGACCGCGAGCGGCGGGCCGTTGCGCGCGCCCACGATCAGATCCTCGTCGCCCTGGAACATGATGGCGAGCGCAAAGGCGCCTTCGAGCCGCTTGATGGCGCGGAAGGCAGCGTCGACCGGGCGCGCGCCGCGGCGCATCTCGCGCGCCACGAGATGCGCGACCACTTCCGTGTCGGTCTGCGAGGTGAAGGCAAACCCGTCCTTCTGCAGCTCGTCGCGCAGCTCGGCGAAATTCTCGATGATGCCGTTGTGCACGATGGCGACATCGTTGGAGAAATGTGGGTGCGCATTCGTCTCGTTGGGCACGCCGTGCGTTGCCCAGCGGGTGTGGCCGATGCCGATCGTGCCGTCGAGCGGCTCGGCGGAGAGGCGCTTCTCGAGATTGATCAGCTTGCCTTCGGCGCGGCGGCGCGCCAGCCGGCCATGCTCGATCGTGGCGACCCCGGCCGAATCATAACCGCGATATTCGAGCCGCTTCAATGCATCGACGATGAGTGGCGCGACCGGCTCCCGGCCGACGATCCCGACGATCCCGCACATGCTAAACCGCCCCTTCCGAGCCCCGTTTGGGCTGCTGTTCTAGGTCCTGACCGGCGCCGCCAGAAATCAAATCTCGTATCGGCAGATGTCAGGCCGAAGCGCCATATCATGCCTGAACCGCATAAAAATCCCGTTACTGCAACCCTTTGCTTTCGGCCGAAACCCTACTTTGCCCTGGCTTTCGCGGCGGCGCGCGCCTCCCGCAGCTCCTTGGCGCGGCCGGGCTTGGTGGTCTGGCGGGCGCGACCGAAGGCGAGCGCGTCGTCGGGCACGTCCTCGCTGACCACGCTGCCGGAAGCGATGTAGGCGTCACGGCCGATCCTGATCGGTGCCACCAGCGACGTGTTCGACCCGACGAAGGCGCCCGGGCCGACCTCGGTGATGAATTTCGAATAGCCGTCATAATTGCAGGTGATGGTGCCGGCGCCGATATTGGCCTTGGCGCCGATGAACGCGTCGCCGATGTAGGACAGATGCGGGACCTTGGCGCCCTCGCCGATCTCGGATTTCTTGATCTCGCAGAAATTGCCGACCTTGGCTTTCTTCTTCAGGGTCGCGCCCGGGCGCAGCCGTGCATAGGGCCCTACCTCACAGAACGGGCCGACCGTCGCCTCCTCCAAATGGCAGAAGGCATGGATGTTGGCGCCCTCGCCTACGGATACACCCTGACCGAAGAAAACATTAGGTTCTACAATAGCATCCGAGGCGATCTTCGTGTCGTAAGCGAAGAAAACGGTCTCCGGCGCGATCAAGGTCACGCCGGCCAGCATCATCTCGCGCCGGCGGCGTGCCTGCCAGATTCCCTCGGCTTCGGCGAGTTCGGCGCGATTGTTGATGCCGAGCGCGTTTTCAAAGGCGGCTTCCGTGGCGACGACCCTCAGCCCTTGCCGCGCCGCGATCTCGACGATGTCGGTCAGATAATATTCGCCCTTGGCGTTGTTGGTGCCGACGGCATCGAGCAGCACCAGCGCCGCGTGCCCGGCAATTCCCATCAGGCCGCCATTGCAGAAATCGATGCCGCGCTCCTGCGGCGAAGCATCCTTCTCCTCGCGGATGGCGGTGAGCAGGCCATCCTTCTCGATCAGCCGGCCGTAGCCTGCCGGCTTGTCGGTGCGGAAACCCATGACGGCGACGGCCGCGCCTTCGGCGAGCCTGGCGCGCACGCCCGAAATCGCCTCCGAGCTCAAGAGCGGCGTATCGCCGAACATGACGAGCACGTCGTCGTAGCCGCGCTCGATCGCGGCGCGCGCCGCAAGCACCGCGTGCGCCGTGCCCTTCCGCTCCGCCTGCAGGAAATGCGTCGCGCTCGGCGCGTGCACGGCGGCCGCCTTCACCACCTCGTCGGCGCCGTGCCCGACCACCAGGGCGATGTCGCCGGCGCCGGCGGCGGCGGCAGCGCTCGTCACATGCGCGAACATCGGCAGGCCGGCGATCTCGTGCAGCACTTTTGGCATCGCGCTCTTCATGCGCGTGCCCTCGCCGGCGGCGAGGATGATCGACAGGCAGGTTCGCTGGCTCATGGGGGATCCGAAGCGCGTTGATCGGGAATCGAAACATCTCTATCACTCCCGCCCGACCCGCTCAAAATGCCTCTCCGTTTCAAGGGTATCGGTTCGTGAATGACCGCACAGGCGGCACCGGCCTTGCCGTGCTGGTGATGCTGATCGCGCCGCTCGTTTTCTCCACCAATCTGATCTTCGGCCGCGCCGTGGTGCACGAGGTCGCGCCGTTCACGCTCGCCTTCGTGCGCTGGGCGATCGTGGCCCTGGCGCTCGCCCCTTTCATCGCGCGCGACTGGCCGAAGGTGAAAATGGTGCTGAAGCGCCGCTGGCTGCTCGTGCTGGTCCTGGGTTTTCTCGGCATGTGGATTTGCGGCGGCGTGGTCTACTACGCGGTCGCCGCGACCACGGCGACGAACGGCACGCTGATCTACACCACGACGCCGGTGATCATCATCGTGCTGGAAGCCGTCTGCTTTGGCCGCCGGATCGGCCTGCGGGAGGCGATCGGCCTGCTCATCGCCTTTCTCGGCGTCGCCGCCATCGTGCTGCGCGGCGACCTCTCCGCCCTTGCCGCGCTGGAATTCAATCTGGGCGACCTGCTGTTCGTCGCCTCGGCCATTGCCTGGGCCGTCTACTCGCTCTTCTTCCGCACCGCGCCCATCGATCAATTGTCCAATCTGACCCTGTCGGGCGTAATGGCCGCGGCAGGCGCGCTCACGCTTCTTCCCGTGGCGGCGTGGGAGTTCGCCAACGATTATCCGATGCCGGTGACGGCAAGCGCCTGGCTCGCGATTGCCGGCATCGTGGTCATCTCCTCGCTGCTCGCCTTCAACGCCTTCCAGTTCGGCGTGCAGAAGCTCGGCGCGTCGCTTGCCGGCATCTTCATGTACCTGCTGCCGATCTACGGCGTCGGCATGGCGGCCATCTTCCTCGACGAGACGTTCCACACCTTCCACGCCGTCGGCATCGCGCTTGTCCTGGGCGGCGTGATGCTGGCGACGTTTCCGGTCAAATGGCTGCGCGAGAAGCTCGCCGGCCGGCAGATTTAGGCGAAGTTCGCCAATCCCGGAAAAGCCTCGAGAATCCAGCGCGATATGTCCTGCATGGCGCCGGTGAGGAAGAGCAGGCCGGCAACGACGAGCAGCCCGCCCATGACTTTCTCGACCCGGCCAAGGTGCACGCGGAAGCGCGCGAGAAAGCGCATGAAGGCGCCGGAAAACAGTGCCGCGATCAGGAACGGCACGCCGAGCCCGAGCGAGTAGACGGCAAGCAGCATCGCCCCCTCGCCGACCGTCTCGCGTCCGCCGGCAAGCGTCAGGATCGGCCCGAGCACCGGCCCGATGCACGGCGTCCAGCCGAAGGCGAAGGCGAGGCCCATCGTATAGGCGGCCGCTGCGCTGGCCTGGCGGCCGGAGCCCTGCAGCCGCCATTCGCGCGCGAGCAGCGGGATGCGCAGGACCCCGAGGAAGTTCAGCCCCATGACGATGATGACGATGCCGGCGATGATGCCGAGCGGCTCCTGCCAGGCGCGTAGCAGGCCGCCGATGGTCGAGGCCCCTGCTCCGAGCGCGACGAAGACCGTCGTGAAGCCGAGCACGAAGGCGAACGAGGCGACGAGCAGCGCCCGCCGCGCGCCCGGCGCGGGCTGTTCGCCGCCGGCGGCGCGGAAATCGTCGACCGACACGCCGGCCATGTAGCAGAGGTAGGGCGGCACCAGCGGCAGGACGCATGGCGAGAGGAAAGAGAACGCCCCGCCCACCGCCGCACCCAGCAAACCTATGTCGGCAACCATCCTTTACGATTTCCTGAACCTGAGGTGCGGCCATATAGACTTGTCCCTCATCGCGCACCAATCACCATTGCGTGGCAAAGGGTCGCTCTGCCCCACGATCAATGGTCGCGGGACAAGGCCGAAATTGCGGCGTTTCGGCCTGCCTTTTTCGATTGACCGGCCCGACCGCTCTCCCTATGGTCCGCGCCACTTCCGGGGGGCCGGTAGCTCAGCGGTAGAGCACGTGACTTTTAATCATGTGGTCGAGGGTTCGATTCCCTCCCGGCTCACCATCCAGCTTCGCTCTTCGAGCTTCGCAGGATCGTCCCAGTAAGCGATGGAGCAGAATACCCTTCAAAGCCTTGGCCGAGGAGGGTCTGGTCAGCATGGCCCGCATCATCATCGCCGACGACACCAGCCCGTACACGGGAAAGACCGGGCGCGACATCGGGCTCGGCGGCACCGAATCGTCGGTGATCAATCTGGCCAACGCGTTTGCGAAGCGCGGGCACCAGGTGACGGCACTGACGAAGACGACCGAGCACCTGACCCATGAAGGCGTCGAGTGGGGGCCGCTCGCCGGCGCCGGCGGGTATCGCGGCGTCGATCTCTATCTCCCGGTGCAGCATCCGCGCCTGTTCCACCTGGTCGCCAGGCCGCGCAAACTGGCGGTGTGGCTGATCTGGCCGGTCAACAATCTGCGCCATTACAAACGCATTCCGATCATGTGGCGCTACCGTCCGCAGCCGGTCGTGGCCAGCAAATGGCTGGAAAGCGAATATTCCTGGGTGCTGCCGCCGTGGAAAAAGCCGATCGTGATCCCGCTCGCGATCCAGGAGGACTGGCGCCATTTTCCGCCGCTCGAAACGCCCCCGCCCCCGCATGCCATCTATGCGTCCATGGCCGGTCGCGGGCTGCCGTTTCTGCTGCCGGTCTGGGAAAAGCTCATCCTGCCGCGCGTGCCCGCCGCGAAACTCCATATTCTGGGCATCAAGAATTTCGCCAAACCGTATGAGACCGCTGTGCCGGACTTGCCTTGGATCAGCGAGATGAGCGAGGCCGGCCGCACATCGCTCGTGATCCACCCGACGCTCAGGCGGGACGAGCAGCGCGAGGTCATGCGATCCTCGCGCGTATTGCTCTATCACGGCCACAAATCCGAGGCCTTCTGCCTCGCCGCCGCGGAAGCCCAGGCGCTCGGCGTGCCGGCGGTCGTCGGCCCGCACGGCGTGCTGCCCGAGCGCGTGCGCGACGGCGAAACCGGTTTTATGCGCGCGGAGCCTGAGGCATTTGCCGAGGAGGCGGTGCGCATCCTGACCGACGACCAGCTCTGGCGCCGGCTCCATGCCGCGAGCCTTGCAATGCAGCAGGGCCCGAGCTGGGACGAGGTCGCCGCGGAATTCGAGCGCCGCGTGCTCTGACGACCGCCGGCTTGCGGTCGTTGCACAAGCGCGGCACAAATGCCCGGTCGTTCGCTGGGGAGAGGCTCGATGGCCAGGCTCGGACTCGCGTTTTTCTGCGCTGCGGCGCTGCTTTTCAGCCTGCCGGCGCTGGCGCAGGAGAACCCGGACAAGCCCGCGCCGCCTCCGGCCGTCAATTCCTGGACCATCAATTGCGGCTCGACCACGGACGTGAACAAGCTCGAATGTCAGATGTCGCAGGTCCTGACCGAGGCGAAGACCGGCCAGCGCGTGCTGACGGTGACGATCCGCAAGGCGGGTGCCGACGGCGCTCGCGGCCTGTTCCTCATGCTGCCGCACGGCATCTACCTGCCGGCCGGCGCGATCTACCAGATCGACCAGGGTGAGAAGATTGCGGCCGTGATCCAGACCGCGGACCAGAACGGCTCCTATGCGTCGGTGCCCCTGAGCGATACGCTGGTACAGGCGCTGAAGCGTGGCACCACGCTCAATGTCGGCATGGAGACGGCGAACCGCCAGCCGCTCACGCTGCCTGTGTCGCTGACCGGTTTCGCGGTGACTTACGACAAGCTCGTGGCCATGGATTGAGCTGCAACTCACGCGTCAGTGCCCACTCGACCGTCGTACACCCCTCTCAAGCAATTCTAAGGACTTGGCGAAAAGCCAAGTCCCAAGAATTGCTTGAGAGGGGGTCTGCCGGCGCTGACGATATCAGCGTTTGTTGGCTTCTTGGCGCTCGCGGCCGCGCCGCAGCACCTCGACGATGGTTTGCCGGCTCGACGCGATCGCGCCGAGGCGGATCGCCCGGTCGCGCTCGAAGCCGGTGATGTCGTAGTGCGGCTTTTTCGTGCGCGGCGGCCCCTGGTAGGACATGCGGTGCAGGCCGAGGCGGAAGGCGAAGTGGTGCAGCTCGTCGATGTCGTCGGCGACCAGATGGCACCAGCGCTTGCCGGCCCAGGCCCAGATGGCGTCGTCGACGTAGACGGCCATTCCTATTGTGAGCAGGGTTTTGGCGCGTCGAACAGCGAGAGATCGACCAGCTTGCCGGTCATCGAGAAATCGCCGTAGTCCATGACGAGATCGCGCGTGACGCCATTCTCGTGCAGCTTGAAGCTGATCCGGTATTCCGGCAGTTCCTCGCCTTCTTCGGTCGCGAGGTCGAAATAGGCGATGTCGACGGGCCAGTAGGCGTCGCCGCCGAGCGTCTTCATCGCCGGCCGCTCGGGATCGGTCGTCTCGGTCGCTTCGTGCTTGCCGATGATGACCGTCGTGGTCATCACCTTGTCGGCATCTTCCGAGCCGTCGAACAGCGTCGTCTCGTAGAAGGTGTCGCCGCGCAGCGCCTTGCCGATCAGCTCGATCAGGTGCTGCGTCGGGAACTGCGTCGCCGCAAGGTCGAGCGAATTCGGCTCCGGCTTGTCGATCTCGACCTTGAGGCCGCTGCCGTCGAGCCTGGCAGTGCCCTTCACCTCGCGGTCGGGATTCTGGTCGACGAAGGATTTGGTGACGAAGCTGAAGGACTTGCCGTCGCCCTCTTCGAAGGTGGTCGTCTGCTGGTCGGTGAGGCGCGACACCTCGCGCGTGTCGATGCGGGTGACGAAGCGGAACTTGACGGTGTAACCCTCGCAGGCAGAGCCGTTGAACTCGTAGACCATGCGGCCCTTGATGCCGGTGATGCCGGAGCGGTCGGTCGCGCTGTCCAGCGTCAGATCGTAGACGGCCCGGTGCGGCGCGAGCGCCATGGCGGCCTGTGCCGGCGCGACCGCAAACGCAGCCGAGCTTCCGGCAAGCACCAACGCGAAAAGGCAAGAAAGCCGCATCATGTTCTCCGCTCGGGAGCGACCTTGCGGCCGCTTGTCTTGTCGCCCGAGATTAAGGAAAGTCGTGGCGGAAGCGAGGCGTCGTCTCGCCTCACCCGCCTGCAATCCACTTCAGATCCGAGGAATACACCATGGGCTCGACAATCGAAAGCCGGCTTGAGGCGCTGGGTGTGACGCTGCCTGCCGCTGCGGCACCGGCCGCCAACTACGTACCCTTTGCAGCGGTCGGAAATCTGCTGTTCACGGCCGGGCAATTGCCCTTCCGGGACGGCAAGCTCGTCTCGACCGGCCTGCTCGGCCGAGACCTCGACATCGCCGCCGGCAAGGAAGCCGCGAAACATTGCGCCGTCAACGTGTTGGCGCAGGCCAAGGCAGCGCTCGGAGATCTCGAGCGCATCAAGCGGGTCGTGAAGATTACCGTCTTCGTGGCTTCGACTCCGGATTTCATCGAGCAGCATCTGGTGGCGAACGGCGCTTCCGACCTTCTCGTCGACGCGCTCGGCGACAGGGGCAGGCACGCACGCGCCGCCGTCGGCATGGCCTCGCTGCCGCTCAACGCGCCGGTCGAGGTCGAAGCCATACTGGAGATCGCCTGAGCCATGTCCGACCTCAGCTGGCTCACCGCGCGTCCGATCGCGCATCGCGGCTTCCACGACCTGAACAAGACGCGCTGGGAGAACACGCTTTCGGCGTTCGAGGCGGCGGCGGTGCGCGGCTACACCATCGAATGCGACGTGCATCTGACGCTCGACGGCGAGGTGGTCGTCTTCCACGACAACGATCTGATGCGGCTCACCGGAACGGAAGGGTATGTCTGGCAGCGCACGGCGGCCGAATATGCCGCGCTCCGCGTCGGCGGCACGGACGATCATCCACCGACATTGCAGGAGATGCTCGAAAAGGTCGACGGCCGCGTGCCGCTCGTCATCGAGCTCAAGGGCATTCCCGGCCACGATGCGGGGCTGGTCGCAAAGGTCGGCAAGCTCCTGGCGCGCTACCGCGGCAAGGCGGCGATCATGTCTTTCGATCACTGGCTGATCCGCGACTTTGCCAGACATGCGCCCGGCATACCGGCCGGCCTGACCGCCTGGGGCGACAAGGAGCACGAGATCGAGGCGCATTTCCCGATGCTGGCGCACGGCATCGCCTTCACCTCCTACAGCGTCGTGCACCTGCCGAACCCGTTCGTCACCTTCGTGCGGCAGCGGCTTTCGATGCCGGTCATCACCTGGACGGTGCGCGACCAGCCCATGCTCGAGAAGACTTTTGCCGAGGCCGACCAGATGACCTTCGAAGGTTTCGAGCCGGCGCTCGCCACAAGTTGATAGCTCAGCCTTTGCGCTGGCCGCCTTCGAACGTACATTGAGGCCTATGGCCATCGGAACAGCGACCGCCGACGAGACCCCGGAAGGCAGCTTTGCCATCCGCGTGGCGACGAGCATCGGCGCCTTCACGGAAAGTGAATGGGAAAGCCTTGCCGGCACGTCGCGCAACGGCGACGCCGACTACAATCCGTTCGTCTCGTACGCCTTCCTGCGCTCCCTGGAAGAGTCGGGCTGCGCGGTGCGCAAGACCGGCTGGCAGGGCCAGCATCTGCGGCTGGAAACGGCCGACGGCGTTTTGCTCGGCGTCGCGCCCGCCTATCTCAAATCGCACAGCCAGGGCGAATACGTCTTCGACCATGGCTGGGCCGATGCGCTCGAAAGGGCCGGCGGCGATTATTACCCGAAGCTGCAGGCAGCCGTTCCCTTCACGCCCGTACCCGGCCCTCGGCTCCTGCCGGCGCGCGGCTATTCGGGCGTGGAGAACGCGCTGGCAGCCGGGCTGAAGGCGGTGACGGACGGGCTGGGCATCTCTTCGGCGCATGTGACCTTCGCCTCGGAGGCCGACGTCGCAGTGCTCGCCGACGCCGGCTTTCTCGTCCGCCATGACCAGCAATTCCACTTCCTCAACGAAGGCTACGCCAGCTATGACGATTTCCTCGCCACGCTCGCCTCACGCAAGCGCAAGGCGCTGAAGAAGGAGCGGCGCGAGGCGCTTGCCGCCGGCATCAGCGTCGATTGGCTGACCGGCAGGGATCTGACCGAGGCCGCGTGGGACGCCTTCTTCGGCTTCTACATGGATACGGGCGGGCGCAAATGGGGCCGGCCCTATCTCAACCGAAAATTCTTCTCGCTCATCGGCGAGCGCATGCCGGACGACATCCTGCTGGTGATGGCGAAACGCGAGGGCCGCTACATCGCCGGCGCTCTCAACCTGATCGGCTCGGACCGGCTCTACGGCCGCAACTGGGGCTGCGTCGAGGAGCACCCCTTCCTGCATTTCGAGATCTGCTATCACCAGGCGATCGATTTCGCGATCGAGCGCAAGCTGAAGGTGGTGGAGGCCGGCGCGCAAGGCGAGCACAAGCTCGCGCGCGGCTATCGGCCGGTCACGACCAAATCAGCCCACTACCTCGCCAACCCAAGCTTCCGCCGCGCCGTCGAGGATTATCTCAAGCGCGAGCGCCGCGAGGTGGCGAAGATGGGCGAGTACCTGGCTGAGCATACGCCCTTCAAGAAAAGCGAGTAGGGAGTAAGGCAGTAGGGCAGTAGGCGAACGAAGCGCAGGCGAGCTCTTTCCCCGACCCCCCTTTTTCCCCTATTGCCTTACTGCCCCACTGCCTTACTGCCCTCTTTCGGAGCACCCCATGTCCGCCACCTACGACCCCTCCAACATCTTCGCCAAAATCCTGCGCGGCGAGATTCCGTCGCACCGGGTCTATGAGGATGATGCGGTCGTGGCATTCATGGATGTGATGCCGCAGGGTCCGGGCCATACGCTCGTGGTGCCGAAGGCGCCCTCCCGCAACCTGCTCGACGCCGATCCGGCCGTGCTCGGTCACACGATCGGCGTGGTGCAGAAGCTGGCGACGGCGGTGAAGAAGGCCTTCGACGCCGACGGCGTCGTGGTCATGCAGTTCAACGAGGCGCCGGCCGGCCAGAGCGTTTTCCATCTGCATTTCCATGTGATCCCGCGCCACACGGGCGTCGACCTGCGCCGCCACGCGCAGGGATCGATGGAGCAGCCCGAGGTGCTGGCGGCAAACGCGCAGAAGATCAAGGGCGCGCTGGGCGGGTAGCAGCGCGGCTCGCCAACTCGCAACTTTGGTGATTGGCGAAAGTCGCGATGACAGCCAATCTCCCCCCTTGTGGGGGAGATGTCCGGCAGGACAGAGGGGGGCGCCTCGCGCCGCCGCTCCCCGCCACCTCCAACGCGCACTATTGAGACGTATCATGAGCCGCCTGCTCATCGGCGATGATCTGCCGCTCGCGGAAAACCGCATGACAGACGCGGATATCGTCGATCCCGAAACGGACCTGACAATACTCCCCGAACGACTTCCCTCGTTCTTCATCAAAATCCTCGAAGCGCGGCACGACCTCGCACATGCCGCAATCCGCAACATTGAGATAGACCGTCTTCAATGTCGGCACCTGCTTCATGAAGAGCGTGTAGCTGTCGTCGTGCTCGCCGATCTTGCGCTCCAGCCCGACGAAGAGGAAGGCTGCAATGGCAAGCGCAAGCAAGCCGCTGGCGACCACTGTCGCGATTGAAGACCTGCTCATTCCGCCGACACCCGCCTGACGATGGATACCTTCGAGTGGCTGGCTCGTGCGGCGGAATGTTGGCCCGCCGTCGGCACTGCCTCAGGCCAGGGCCAGCCCGCCGAGCAACACCGCCTCGGCGGCCACGATGCCGACGAGCATGCGTTTTCCTGCCAGCAGAAAGGCAACAAAACCCACAGCCGCCGCGCCGATGCGCAGCGTGAGCGGCGCTTCCGCCAGCGCGCCTCCGGGAAAGACGATGAGATTGCCGATGACGCCCGCGACCAGCGCCGTCGCCACGGTCCGCACCAGCACCAGCGCCGGCGAGTCGTCCGCGATGCGGCCGCCGAAATAGACGCCGAGATAGCGCCAGAAATCGGTGGCCAGCCAGCCGGCGATGAGGATGAAAAGGTATGGCCACCACCAGGCGTCGATCGCATCGAACGTCATGCCGCGCGTTTCGCCGTCAAGAGATGGAAGGCATATGCGATCCCGCCGCCGATCAGGCCTGCGGCAAGCAGGTCGAACGCCGGCACGATCGTGTGGAAGACCGGTCCGATCACGAGCCCGGACACCATTGCGACGTGCCCTGCCCGCTCGCGCGCCGAGCCCCATAGCGAGGTCAGGAAATACATGGGCGTCAGCAGCAGCAGGCCGGCCGAGATCGTCGGCGGCAGGCTGCCGGCGATCAGGTAGACGATAGCGACCACCGCAACGCCGGCGAAAGCGAGCGGAATGACGATGCCGGCATAAAAACTGGTGCGCATGTCGCGCGGCACAGAGCGCAGGAGCTGCAGCGCCATCACCCACGAGGTGACGGCGATGAAATGCGACAGGAAATAGAGCACCCATCGGCGCGTGCGCGGCCCGCGCAGCTCCGGCACGATCGCAACCACCATCGGAAACAGGCGGATCGAGGAGAGCGTCACGGCAAGGGCAGCCGCGAAGATCGACGCGCCCGACAGCACTGCCCCGATCAGCACCACGTTCGCGGGCAGCGCCCAGATGATGGCGGTCATGAACAGCGTCTCTGAAAGCGTGAAGCCGGACTCCTTCGCCAGCCCGGCAAAACCGATCATGGCCGTGAGCAGGACCAGCGCCGGTATCGAGACTACGGCGCGGGCGCCGCGCAGGAACCAGTGCAGGTGATCTTCGGTCTCGGGCCGGCTCTCCATGCAGGTCGCTTAACACGCGCTCCCCACGCACGCGACCTGCAACGGCTGAGCCAGCGCAGCGATTGGCGAAAATCGGTTGGCGCGAAGGATCGCCACGTTAGAGCGCTCTGCTTTCGCAAAACTGCGACGTTGGCGATTGGCGAAAGTCGCGATGACAGCCGATCTCCCCCCTTGTGAGGGCTTTGCACGGAAGCCGGCATTAGGCGCGAGTGGGGCGTGGGCGTTTTTTGAATGGCAATCGAGCCGCGCCTTCGCCGGTTGCGAGGCATTTTGCCCCGCTGTTCGATCGGCCAGTCGC
>Ga0164290_1000889_pt1 | contig 68842 bp, 54 predicted proteins | sample Micstemetagenome_FD_108782 | JGI IMG/M metagenome (GOLD analysis project Ga0164290, IMG submission 108782) | Contaminated culture microbial community from soil near Moab, Utah, USA - Microcoleus steenstrupii SON62 (Illumina Assembly) | ecosystem: Environmental > Terrestrial > Soil > Soil crust...
GCCTACGGCGAGTTTTGGAAATCACTCATGGATGAATTTGAGGCTGCATAATCAGAAAACCGGACGGAGAAACACGTGTCATAACTCGTCTCAAATTTTTCGGCCAATCTTTGCAACAGAGCCACTCTTAGGACAGCACGTTGCCAATGTTTTAGGCGGTGCGACGGACGCAATTGAGAAGGCTCGTACCATAGGTGTAGATCAAGTATTCGAAACAAAACTCGCAGGTGATAGCAATCAGAATGTTGAAGTCCAAATCTCTGTTCATTGGTCCGATTCTGAGCACGCATACTTTTGCGTTGCGCACGATATTGGCGCACGCAAGGAACTCGAGCGGATGAAACAGAGCTTTATGGCGATGGTAAGCCATGACCTGCGTACGCCTGTATCGGCTAATTTGCTCACGCTGGACCTGTTGAAGAGCGATCCGTCTATCGGGAATTTGAGCGATCGCGGCAAGACATTAGTAGATAGATCTATTGCCAGCAACAACAGGCTCATGTTTTTGATCAATGACTTGCTGGAGTTGGAGCGCTTAGACAGCGGGCAACTGTCGCTCGATCTGGAGCTGGTAACATTCAATGACTTGATCGACGAGACATTGCCGGGCGTGGAGATGTTGGCGAAAGCGAAAGACATAACGATTGAACGGGATGACAGCAATCAATTTATATATTGTGAAAGTGGGCGTATCGTGCAGGTTTTGGTTAACCTGATTGGCAACGCTGTCAAATTTTCCCCGGCCGGCAAAAAGGTTTTTCTCAAATACGGCAAGGAAGACGCCGTCAGCAAAATTCTTGTCGTGGATGAAGGTCCCGGTATTGACAAAGAGTCGTTGCCTTTCATATTTGATAAATTCAAACAAGTCAAAGAGTCTTCCGGACAGCATAAACAAGGCTTCGGCCTCGGTCTGGAGATTTGCAAGAAACTCGTGGAACTGCACGGTGGGAGTCTCTTGGTGCGGAGCGAACTTGGTTCCGGTACTACATTTGAGATTCGTTTGCCTATAAAGGAAGTTTGATAAAGTTGCCGCTCGAACCCAAATAGTTTTTGAGTCTGAAGATTTTGTCAGTCAAATGTCAGTGACAGGGTTTACTTTGTCAACGTGAAGAGCAGCCCCTTGGACCCCAAGTCAGGTGCAGCAATCACGCCCCTAACCCAGCACCTATACGATTTTGCGCTAGCCAGCAACTGAGGCGCTTGTTGAGCGAAAAGGGAGACGACCGCTGAGGATTCTCTTCAGGCGTCTTGGTTGACTGTGCAAACCCCCTATGCACTCTGACTTTCGTCAGCAGGCTGGTGAGCTTGCTTTGCCGGCTTGTCTGTGCCACAAAAGGAGAAATTACTATGTACAGAGCTGAAGCTTGTGATGCCCGTGCAATGCGTCCTGATGGTTCTTTCTCTCAGCAAGCCTATTCGGAGTGTATTGAGAGCGAAAGGGAAAATCGCAACGACGCCAACGCGCAGAGAACACAAAGAGAAGTAGACGCTGGTTTGCTTCCACGTGTGGAATTGACTGAGGAAGAAAATGTCGTTTACGAACTGACGGGCGATAACGCGGCCGTTGTGCAGGTAATCGCCGGCGCCGTAAAAGATGATACAGGTGAGTCTAACAATATGACTGAGGAGGATGTGGATGCAGTGCTCGCCGCAGGTCAACTCCCGGATGGCAGCCCGTTGACCCCGGAACTGCGCAGAGCGCTTGAGTACGTTAAAAGCAATTTCCACGACATGACCGATGAAAGCAGTTGGAATATGTTCGACACCGGGGACCTCACTGCCGATGAGATCACCGAGTGGGCCAGGGACGAGCATGAGACGACTCTCGATGAGGCTGTCCAGAAAAAAGAAGAACAGCGCGCTTACGAAGAACAGAAGAATCAGAAGAACTCCGAGAATGAGAGAGACGGCGAGCAGGATGACGAATCTGGCGAAGGAGACCACAATTCCGCGGAGAAGGCGAAATCGGCGAAAGACAATGATGCTGAAAAGTCAGGAAGCAAGAAGGACGAAGTTGCCGAAGCCATGGATATCCTGGAAAATCCCAAGGCAAGCCCTGAGGACAAGCTGAAAGCGATAGAAGCCTTGCATGCCGCCGGCAAAGAAGAGATCGTTCTTCTCGATCATGGCAAGCCCGTTCGTTGCCGGATTGCCATTGCACCGGTTGCCCCAGGAAGCGATCGCAACTACGTTCACTTGTTTGCGGAAGATGAAAACGGTAAAGAGAGAATTGTTCTGCGTGCGATTGAACGCGAAGGGCAATACTACAGACAGGTAGATGCCCATGGTCGTCCTTTGAACTACGTTGGTGATGTCTGGTCCGGTAGAGAAAGCAGCATCAGTTGAGCGTTTTTCGAACCGCATACTTCCACAGTAAATGAGGATTGTATATGAAAGATTCTATTAGAGGTTTTTGCGCTCAAGTCTACGAGTATGTGAAAAGCGACATGAATAGCGACTTTCTGGGAGTCGATTCGGATGACAGCTTTGGCTTGGCAGACAATGCGGAAATTGCAGCTGCAAGAATAGGTCTGGATGCAGATCCCAGAATGCGTTTCGATGCTATGCGTATGATGGAAAAAACTGCAGTGCTGCCTGTTCTTTTATTCAAAAGACGAGATGTGCTGGATCTTGACGATGACGGAGACATCACGAAAGGCGAATTGGAAGAGGTTTTAGCCAAAGACGACACTAGCGTGCTAGACCGTATTGCCGCTGAGTACGCGTTGACCAGATTTGATGAGGTGCGCAGCGGCTTCGATCCTTTTGACTGGTTTGAAAATTTGGAAACCGGCGAAATCTGGGACAATGCCAACGACGCAAGACGTGAGCCGGAAATGGAGCCTGAAACAGTCTATTACGGTGCTGTTACGGAAGCTCCGGCAATCGGGGAAGACGGCAGTCCAGAAAATCGATGCTGTCCGTGCAATGAATAGTCTGAATTGAGCAATTCACTGGGAAGCTTCGACGGCGGCGAGTTCTCTTCTCGCTGCCGCTAGCTTATTTAGAGTTCTTGTATCGCTTGCATTTGCACTGCTGAGCCCTTCTATGGCGAATTTCAGGGCATCCTTTTTGTTACTGAACGGCGGCCGGAAGAGTGTCTCTTTACACCCTTCAAAAACGCCTTGAACAGAAGTCACCTTTCCATCGGTGAAGCCGATGCGAAATGTCGGACCCAGATAATTTAAGTGAGGTCCGTCTATCAAATGCAGTCGCTGGAAGCCATGTTTGAAACACAGAACGCCATCAAATTTCTTTTCGACCGCAGCTTTCGTCAAGTCGAAGAATTCGTACTCGTCCACTCCCCAGTCTACGTGAGGACTGTAACTGATCTCCTGCCGTCTGTCCGTGCAGGCAATTACAGAGCAAGCGGTAAGCGTCATGGCAATTCGAGATAGATGTTTGAATTTCATTCGTCAGCGAATTCTTGCTGCCGGAACTTCAGACAAAGAGTCGATTTTGTAATTGAAAGTATATTTGATGTCCAAACTGTCTGCTGCGAAATCCGCAGGCAAGCCTTTGAACGGCGCGCAGGCAGCGATGGCGTTCATCGCGGATTCGTCGCAGTCGGAACTGCCTGACGAACGAATCAGTCTTATTTGTTTGAGCTTGCCGTCTTTGGTTATGCGAAAAAGAATCTGAGCAACGCGCGGATCTCCATTCGGGGGTGACCATGCACGCTTGATTCGCTTATGAAGCTGCTTTAGATAGTCTTGCAGGGTGGACGGCGCTCCCTTTCCACCCGAGCTTCGCCCACCAGATTGAAAAATCTCCAGTCCGGCGTCGCCTTCATTGTCTACCACTTCGAAGAGTTCCACTGGAGATGATTCTTCCATGAACATAGATTCGTTGTTGGCACGAGATTGTTCAGACTTCACGCCCGGGCTGATGTTGCTTTGTCTGGTGTAGGTTTGATCAGCTTGAACACTTTTCCAGCCCGAAGGAAGTTTTACTTGGGCGATGAGGCGTGCTTTGGTTTCTGCTTTCTGTTGTTGCGCGGCGATTTCGGCATCCATTGCCGTGACGGCCGATTGGACTTGCACACCTTTTAACACCATCTCTGTTGGGGCCGCTGTAATTTTCTTCGGCGCTGCCGGTTGCAATGCGCGCTTTCCAGCTTCTTCAGTTTTTTGACTTGTTCTCGTTGCCGCGCGGCTATCGGGCTGCACTACCGGTGGTGTCATCGAGATTTTGTCTGTGCTGCCGCTGCGTTTTCTATTGCTGTCTTTTTCTTCTGTGCTCGCCGTAAGCGCATTGTTGTCTTTGAAGTCGGCAAAGGATGTGAGTTCAATATCGATGAATTGTCTTTGTGAAACGACTGGTGCCGTTACTTTGAACCCGTGAGCGAACAGCCAAGCGAAAAGCAATAATGAAACGCTCAAGTATGTTTTCGAGAAGTATCTGGCGAAGCGCCCTTCTTCAGGAGTGCCAATGCGCGCTGCCGCAAATGCGTGAGTTTGAGATTGCCTTCTTGTGGTGGCAAGTGCCCAGAATGCCACGCATGAAAGCGTTATGGACCAAGGCAATGAAATGCCTGCGACACCGTTATATACGAATACTGCGATCCAAGTTATGGACGTGGCGGATGTTAACAGGTTGGCAGGAAGTGTAGAAGGAAGGTGCGTTTTCTCTACTTGCTTCGCCTCGGCGGCTGAGTAAGGTGCCGCTTCTGTTGTTTCTTCGCTAGGCAATTCTGTGTTTTGCGCTGCTTCTGCAGCGGTTTCCGATTCGGAAATGATTTCGACTGTTGAATTCTCTTGAGCCCCGTCACCAGGCTGCGTAAAATCCTCGGCTGGCAATTCCGGCTCTTCACCGGCGACAGTCGAGTCTAAGCTTGCATTCGTAGAATCTGGTTTTTCCGACAAGGCAATAGGTCTATTTTTCTACATTTCAAGCGCTATAAATCGTATCACGCGGCGGCTCTACGTCCCTTTTTATGAGAAAGAAGAGAGCTTGCTGTCAAGAAGCAAGCTCTCAAATTTCAGTCCTGGGACTACTAGGTTCGAAATTTCAATTGATATCAATTGAAATTCAGCGCAACGATTGGCGTTGGCTCTCTGCGCTCTTGATTACTTGCCCATAGCGGCGAAGTAAACGGCGCAGGCGTGGTCGAGATATTCTCTTGACAGCCTTGGCTCCGTCTGGAGGAAAGCGCAGAGGTTAACAACCTGGTCGACAATGTCGCGCGGGTGGCAGCAACGCATGTTGCGCTTGCCGCTGCGGTATTGGGACTCGATCAGGTAATTGACCGCTTCTTCGTTGTATGGAACGCCAGTGCGTTGGCAATATTGCAGGAAGATCCACTTGAATTCGTCTTCGGTAGGGTTGGTGATATTGATCTTGTACGGAATCCGTCTCAAGAAAGCTTCGTCAACCAGGTCTGCCGGGTTCAGGTTCGTGGAGAACACGATCAGCTGTTCAAATGGTACTTCCAGTTTTTTACCGGTGTGCAAGCTCAAATAGTCGACGCGCTTTTCCATTGGGACGATCCAGCGGTTGAGCAGTGACTTGTGGTCGATTCTTTGTCTGCCAAAGTCGTCGATGAGCAGCAAGCCGCAATTGGACTTGAGCTGAATGGGCGCTTCATAGAGCTTTGTACCGTAGTCGAACTGCAACTCGAGCATGTCGATCGTCAACTCACCGCCTACGACTACGCAAGGACGCTGGATGCGCACCCAACGGTGGTCATAGTCTCTCGGGTAGTTGGCTGCCGAAACTTGCTGGTGGTTGTGTGAGTCGTATACGCGGATGATTTGTCCGTCGATTTCGACTGCGTAAGGGATGAAGATGTGACCTTTGAAGCTGCGGACAATCCGCTCGGCAATTGACGTCTTACCGTTGCCAGCTTCACCGAAGAGGAACATCCCACGTCCGGAGTTGATGGCTGGACCGACCGAGTTGATGGTGCGGCGGTTGACCATGATGTCCGAGAAGGCTACTTCCAAGTCGCGCGGCGTAACCGATTCACGACGGATGGTCTGATACTTGAGTGAGTCTACATAACGCGACCATGGTACCGGGCAGGCACCGTTGTAAGCGTTGTGGTCGAAGTAGGAGCGAGCCCTGTCGCGTCCCTTTTCGGTAGGTGTGTATTCATAGTCAGCCAGCCCGCCGGCACTACGGACTTCAATCAGGAGCTGACGCTTCAAAACTTCGAGAATTTCTTCGATGATCTTGAAGGGAAGCTGGGTTCTTGCGGCAATTTCGCGACCCATCGCGAAGTTGACCAGATAAATGTCTTTGAGGATCAATTCTTCCAGAAAGCCTTCTTTCAAGCCGGTCTCGGCAATTGAAGAAGGATACGGAGGAACGAACTCCTGTTGTTGTTGGGTTCCTGTCTTGACCTGTTGAACCATATTTCCTCGCTTTTTGCCTCTCTTGCCGGCTTCTTTTTATTCAGACGCTTTCCAAAACGCCATTTTTCCGCTTGGGCAGCGGGGGCTACATATACACTTTACAGCTATATAGCCAGAAACGTAAGCACCTCAACTAATTGCGCTGCGCACTTGTCAGGGTGCTTTCAAGCACCAATGCGTGTATTTTATCTCCGATCTCGCCAAGTTTGTTGTCTTCCTGCTCTGATTCCTCCTTGTTGCTGAAACGATCAAGGTAGTAAGTCTCGACAAAATTGTCGACCAAATTCGGCAATTCCGAGCGCAAAGCCTGCGGGAATGACGGACTTTCAGTGGCTTTGCTGCGAACGGCCGAGGCTACGTCTTCGGGAGTGTCACTTGTAGTTTTGCTAACGGCTACCTTCTCGAGGTCTTTGATAAGACGCAGATAGAGGGCCGTGGACGGCTTCATATTCTTGATTTCATCGGCTGCTTTCTTTTGGGAGCGCCAGGCCGTGAGACCTTTTTTGACCAATTCCCAGGCGAGGAAAATGCCAATAGCGATGAGAATTGCAATCACGTAAGGGTTGGAAGAGAGTTTTTTAGTCCAGCTCCAAGCCTTTTGCGGGTCATTTTTATCTTCCACTTTGGCAGGTGGCGGCGGGCTGGCCTGGTGTGTCGACTTGAGCACCATGCGCCCACCTTGTGCATCCTGGAAGGGCTGAATCGGCAATGTTCCATCGGGTGTGGCATCGATTGGCACCCATCCATGCGTCGGGATGAAGACTTCAGCCCAAGCGTGTTCGTTCTTCTTTCGCACAAGAAGCGCATCCGACTTGGGATCTTTTTCGCCGGGCGAGTAGCCGAAAACTACCCGAGAAGGAATTCCTTGCGCTCGAAGCAGAACGGCCTCTGCGGAGGCAAACATCGAACAACTGCCGCTTTTGGTGGTCAGTAAGAAATTGGCCACCGAGTCTACATCCGACTCGAGTTGATTATTGTTGTTGAGGTAGCTGCAATTGGCTTTCAAGTAATTGGAAATTCTTTCGGCATGGACGAACCAGTTGCCGTCCTTTCCGCCAATTTCTTTAGCCAGCAATTTTATTTGCGGGTCGTAATTTTTCGGTAGTTGTAAAAAGCGCGCCGAGTGCAATCGAATATCGGCTAACTGCTCCGGGTTCGGCATGATTGCCGAACGTAATTCATCGAGGTCGGCAGATGGAACCATAGAAACGGCAGTGTAAAAGAGCCCCGGTTTCAAATTGTTTTTCGCTTCCAAAGAACCGTCTGTAGCTACTCTGATTTCGTCGGGGAAGTGCACCACCTGCGGGATCCATCCGCATGGAATGGTCAAATCCATGGCGCTTTTTACTTCAATTCTTTGTTCGACTTCCGAACCTCTGAAATTGGCCGGCAAGCGCAAGGAGCGTACGCTGCCTATTACGTAGGCGTCGTCTTCCATCTTCTGTGCGTCAGCCCATTGTTGATTTTTGCTGTTGACCCAGCGCTGCCCTTCGTAAGTGTCGAAGGCCATGCCGCGCAGATAAACGGGGCGGTTGCTCGTTACACTCATGAGCACGACATCTTGCGCTGCCGGATCGCGTTTTTCGGCCAGTCCCATTTGCTGTCTTGGACGCTCTGGTTTGCCTTGATTCGATAACTGTTCAGGATCCGGATTACCTGTTCCATTTACCGATGGTTTGGCGTTCTTGTCAGGTTTGCCGCCCTTTGTGGGTTTTGCATGCTTGGGATCGGTGCCGGGTTTGTAACCTGAAAGTTTTTCTCTTGGTCCTTCACGGCGTTTGCCGTCGCCGTTTCCATCTCCTTTTCCGTCTCCCTTGCCGGTGCCGTTTTTCCCGCTCTTGCCGTTTTGATCTGACTTCTGACCCTTTGCGTCTTTGCCGGTATTTTGCGGCCTCGGTGGGCTATTCGCCTGGGTGCGCGGCGGAATAGGAACCATAGCGGTTTGTCTGGGCGCCTGCGGAGGGTGCATTTTTTCGTATGCACGAGCCATCAAAATGCGCGCCTGGTCGGCGATCAGATCGACGATTGACGTGCCGCCTCGCGGCATCATGCAGAAGATGAGCATAGAGACAACAGGCAAACTGACGACGGCAACCAGCGCACCGCCGGTGGCCGGCCGCTTCCAGAGCGGCTGTGGAACATTCAAAGCCTGAGGCAAAGTCGGTCTGGTTGATGCCGAAACCTGTGCCGGATTTCCTTCGCGGCTATGCGAAATAGCTATCAAGTAGAGGAAAATCGCTCCGCCGACGATGAATCCCATCGGAAAGACACCAAAGGCGTTGCTCTTGCCTGTCTGCGACGCGACACATCCCATGAGCCCGAGCGATACTGTCGCTGCGACATAGATATCCGTTCTTTGTCTCAAATCGAATGTGAGAACAATGAGAAGTCCGCACAAAACCTGCATAAAGGCTGGCAAAAATTGCCCGCTGCCAAAAAATTGCTTAATTGACTCGAAGACAAAATGTCCCAGAACTCCGCATGTACCGGCGAGAATGAGCACGTTGACCAGATGTGATTTGCGCGAACGGAAGACATAACTGAGATAGCTGCCTAGCCCGGAAACCAGCAAACAACCCACGGTTACAACAAATGGTGCTTCAGAGTATAGGCAGTAACCCAAGATTGTGATTGCCACCATAATATAATTCATGATGCGCAACTCGACTGAGTTTTCCACCTCTACGACTTTGGCTTTAGGGGCATCTTTGCTCATAGCTTGATGATGTCCTCGGCGCCTGAGATGATGGAAATCTGCTTGCCGACTCGGGATATATCGTCCGGTTCGTTGCGCATGTCGACGGTGCTGGCCAGTTTGGCCTTGTCTTCGGCGTGACGCATACTTTCGGGGTCTTTGCCGGATTGTGCCGCTTGATTCTGTTGTCCTTGTTGCAGATGCTGCCATTTATCGGCATCAGTTTTGCCGACTGGCTGAACCAGGACCAACTCAACTTGCGCCTTTTCGGTTCTTGGGGCAAGGAATATGAGAGCGCCTTCTTTCGCCTTTCTGATCAGGTCTTCCAGTTTGTCGACTCGTCTTCCGCGACGAGCAGCCACTTTGGCGATTTCTTCGGTGCGCTTGAACGGTTCCAACCGGGCCAACATTTCAATCGAAGCAGTCAAGCCGGGAGCCATTGGTGGTGGCTCTATGACCAATACCTGGTTTCTTACGATCAGCTTGGGAGCCAGTCCCCATCTATGGCCAAGTGTGATCAAGGAGGCGGCAGTAATCAGTGCCAGTTCGTACATCTCTTCTGTGCCCCAGTCCCATTTCGAGTCGATCAGCAAGTCGAAAGCAGGTAGACCTTCTGCTTCGAATTCCCGTGACAAGAGTTTGCCTGTGCGTGCGCTTGATGCCCAGTGAATGATGCGGGGACTGTCGCCTCTAATGTATTCGCGGACACCCCGGACAATTGCCGTTTGCTGGTTGAAACTTGATTTGCGGGACAACAAACCGACGCTCGGAGTCACCACATTCAGTTGCTGTAGAAAATTCCCGCTGACTGGATAAACCTTTGGATAGACAACTGTTTCGGGAGGCACTTGCGAACCGTCTTTGTCATCGAAACTAAAGCGCACTTCTCTTTGACAATAGACCAGTCCGAATGGAAAACACGACGAAAACGTGATGCTTTGCACTCGATAAATACCGCGTCTGAGTGGTCCGGCAAGCAGCTGCAAAGTCTCCTTTTCTCCCATGCTTGGAATGAGAAGCGGCTTGGAAAGGGGAGACTGAGACAGTGAGCCCAGGCGCATGACATTGACGGTCATGCGCAACCAACGAAGCGGAAAGATGATCTGGAAAGTGCCGACGCCCAGTATTCTCTCGAGCGCAATCTTGATGGCGATCTTTTCGCCGGCGCGCGCATTGGGAGGCAGCGAAGCTTTTACGCGTACATCTAAAACTTGCAACACAGGCAAAATCAGGCTCAAGAGCATAGTGGCTATCATGCCGGCAGCCATCAGGTAGAGCCACTGGCTGTTACTTTCGGTGGAAAAAACATAGAGCAGAATCGTCACCAAAAGCGAGCCGAAGAATCTGGCATTGAGAATCAGCACCAAATCCGGTGTCACTCTCAGGCGCCAGCCTTTCAAGTTGTCGACCGGCGGCGGCACTTTGGCGGCGTTGCTGATCACAAACGGTTCGGGCGGATCGCTCTTCTGGAGAGACGGCGGTCCCTGGATCGTCGGATCCGGTTTGTCCTTTTGATTTTTATGCTGCTCCTGCGGAGCACTAGACAGGGACTGAGACATCCTCTAGCACTCTTATGATCAGGTCGGCGTGACTGACTTTATTGTCTTGCATCTTAGGAATGATGCGATGACCAAGAATGTAAGGGGCGAGCCCTTTTACATCATCCGGTTTGACGAAATCTCTGCCTTCAAGAAATGCTGCCGCTTGCGCCGCCCTTAACAAGAGCTGTGTGCCGCGCGGCGATACGCCAAGAACAATAGATGGATGCCGGCGGGTTGCGTGGACAATGTCGACGATGTAGTTTTTCACGGACTGTTCTACATAAATATGTCTAACTGCCTGTCTTGCCATGATTACTTCGTCTACGGTCAAAACAGGATCGACAACAAATCCGTCCTGTGCCAGAGTTTTATCCAAGATCTCCAATTCTTGCTGCAGGTCCGGATAACCCAAGGAAATGCAAATCATAAAGCGGTCAAGCTGCGCCTCTGGCAGTGGGAATGTGCCGTGATATTCGATCGGGTTTTCTGTGGCAATAACGAAAAACAGCTCCGGGAGCTTGCGCGTGGAGCCGTCGATCGTGACCTGATTCTCTTCCATCGCTTCGAGCAAGCTGGATTGCGTTCTGGGAGTGGCACGGTTGATTTCGTCTGTGAGCAGGATATTGGTAAAAATCGGACCAGGCATGAAGTTGAAGGTGCCTTCTTGCTGACTGTAAATGCTCACCCCGGAAATATCGGAGGGCAGCAAGTCCGGCGTGCACTGAATACGTTTGAACTGTGATTGAACTGACATTGAAAGCGACTTGGCAAGCAAAGTCTTACCGACACCGGGAACGTCTTCGATAAGCAGGTGCCCTCCGGCGAGGAAGGCTGTGACTGCAAATTTGACGGCTTTTTGCTGTCCGACCAGGACGCTGTTCATGTTGTCGACCAGCGTTTTGGCTTTTAGAGCCAGTTCTTTGGTCTGAGAACTGGATGTCGCTCCCGCTTTACCGTCGGTTCTTGCTTCTGCTTGAGTCATGGATAGCCCGAAATGCTCCCTGTGATGGGTCGGTCACAGCGGTTATGCCCTGTAACCTCCATTCTTATTCCCACTTATCAACCCTAATCAAGCTTGAAAGCCTATTTCTATATCTCAGCGTCCGATAAGCGGCGCCGAATTTCGGCTGCAGTTGAGCAGATTCGCTTGTTTGCAACTTTGAGACCTTTGACCCCAATTTGCTTTCGAGTCTTGAAGTCCTCTGGTAAACTGGCTTTTCTCAATATCTGTGGAGATATTTCTATGGCTCTCACTTTTCAGCAAGTCGTCCAGACTCTCAATGATTTCTGGGGCAAAAAGGGCTGCGTGGTAATGCAGTGCTTCGACCTGGAGAAGGGCGCCTCCACTATGAGTCCGGGGACTTTCCTGCGGGTTTTGGGACCGGAGCCCTGGAACATGGCTACAATTGACGGCTGCAGACGCCCTACTGACGGGCGTTACGGCGAGAATCCCAACCGATTGCAGCATTACTTCCAGTATCAGGTCATCCTCAAGCCATCGCCGGATGATGTTCAAGACATCTATCTCGAAAGCCTTTCTGCACTGGGCGTCGACCCGTTACAGCATGACATTCGCTTTGTTGAAGACAACTGGGAATCGCCCATCCTGGGTGCTTGGGGCGTTGGCTGGGAAGTTTGGATGGATGGACTGGAAATCACGCAATTCACTTATTTCCAGCAAGCAGGCGGTCTGGAAGTAAGACCGGTGGCAGCTGAAATCACTTACGGTCTGGAGCGCCTGGCCATGTATTTGCAGAACGTGGACAATGTCTACGAACTGCAGTGGAATGAGCGAGTCAAATACGGCGAACTCTATCACCGCAACGAAATCGAGCAATCTACCTACAATTTCACCGAAAGCGACCCGGAACTTTTAACTAAGCTTTTCTCGCTGCACCGGCAGGAAGCGGAGCGTTTGATTGGGAAGAAATTGGTGATGCCGGCTTATGAACAAATATTGCGCTGTTCACACACTTTCAATCTGCTGGATGCGCGTGGCGTTTTGGGACGCGATGAGCGAATGAAGACAATTCTGGAAATCCGAAAATTATCCGGCATGGTGGCTCAGGCCTTCCTTGAGCAACGCATTGAAATGGGTTTTCCGCTTTGCCCGGAAAACGAGCGGGAAGCACTCGTCAAGGCCTATACTGAAAAACATCTCGTTTCAAAGAAAAAGGCGTAGCCGGTCCGAACCGGAAATATTTTTCCCGACCGGCCAAACGATCTGAAAACGGCGAGTATATTCACTGAATATGCGATTGCTTGTTTTTATGCGCCTTTCCGTGGGTTTTCGTATGTTGCAAAGGCGTCGATCCGACTGAACAGCTCGGATTAGATCCTGATGCCAAGCTCTTTTCCGGCAAAAAATAATTTGTGCCGGACGATGAGTTTCTCTACATAATGGGTATAAGAGGTAATTGAAGGCCTAACCGGCCGGGAGTAGCGAGCCTAAAACGAAAACCAGAACTCGAGAAAAAGTCTCGAAATTTTGATTGAGGCAGAGAAACCAGTAGTAAATCGGACAACAGTTTCAAAGATCGCCATTTCGAACTGCGAGCGAAATTCAAGAAGCGACTATTTGAAGCCGGATTACAGGGTTTTGCTGTACGAATGAGAAACCGGAGCATGCCGGTTGACTTGGTCAGAGTTAGTGTCAGTCTCACGTTGCCATTTACTAGGAAGCATTTAGATTTGCAATACCAATCTTTGAAATTTACCGAGGGCAAGCAAAGAAGTGAGCTTTCCCGCGCGAGCAAAAAACAGCTGGCGGCAGCCGCCCTCATTTCGCTGTCGGTCACAGCACTTGGCGTGTCGCCTGCCCACTCGATCGGTTTGGTTCCTGCGCACGCAGTGCACCCGGTTGGAGTGGTTCCCCACGTCAGGACCGTTCGCAGAGCTCCTAAAGTTCAAGCGGTAAAGCGCAGTTTTGCCGCCTCAGGCGCGCGCGCAACATACAAGTTGCGCTCCGGCAAAGCGATGAAGGCCAATTCGCGTGTCTCTTTGCGTGCCGGCAAATTGCGCGGACGCCGCAATGCGGTCGCCAAGCGTCCTGCCGCACCGCATGCGATACCGCCTCAGACCCTTGCCGACAAGATGGCGGCGCGCACTATCGCTCCCGGAGTTGTTCACAAGTATTATCGAGGCGCACTGACCATCAATCTGCTTGATGTAGACATGGTGAATTCGGATGTGAAAGTGCGACCGATGCTGGCTGGAAACGACTTCCACCAGCTCAAGGACGTCACCGACCATGCACGCGAAAGTCGTGCTATCGCAGCGGTCAACGCCAATTATTTCAAATCGAACGGGACCCCATTGGGCACTCTCATCATCGACGGTGAGTGGGTGGCCGGACCGCTCTTCGATCGAGTTTCGATGGGCTTTACTCGTGATGGTTACGTGCGTATAGACAGGGTCAATTTGTTCGGCATCATGCGTTCTTCCAATCCGGAAGTGCCCAGTGCCTGGATCAACAATATCAATCAACCGAGGCGCACCGGCAGCCGTTTTGTCGCCTATACGCGCCGCTGGGGCAGTTTCGTCCAATTGCCTTATGACGGTGTCCTGGTGGCAATCGATGCACAAGGCAATGTGATCGATACAAATCCGCGCAGCATGGGAATTCCGTGGGGCGGTTATGTTCTTTCCGATTCGAAGTCCGGGGCGATTTCGAAATTGAAACGTGGCGATACGGTCAGTATTTCCTGGCAAACACGCCCGTCTGCCTGGGCTGATGTGGTTAATGCCGTAAGCGGCGGGCCTACACTTGTCAAAAATGGCAAAGTCCAACTTGACTTGCAGCAGCAGCACTTTACGAAGCGTTGGACCGGCGCCCAAATTCATGCTCGCACCGCTGCTGGTGTCACAAGCGACAACCACCTGCTTCTTGTGACGATCGAAGGTCCGCATACCATGTGGGATTTGGCTAAATTCCTGCGCGATATGGGTGCAGTTGAAGCCTTGAACTTGGATGGGGGCGGCTCGACAACCATGGTTGTCGATGGTAAGGCTGTTACGAGAGGGGCGAAAAACGCGCAAAGGCGTGTAGCCAGCTCGATTGTATTGGTGGACGAACGAATTGCTTCTCAGAACTATCGTCCGTTCAACGGTGCTTACAAGCCGCAAAGTGATATTTCCGACTTCTTGATGCCGGCGAAGGATGTTATGTCCAGCCTTTCGGTCAACTCAGAGAGTCTCAGTACTCTGGGCAAGGATTATTCTGATTTTGGATTCCAGGAAGACTTCTCGGAGTCGTTGCTTATGGATTCGGCCCTGCAGCCTGACCTCGAGCATGATACGAATGCCGGATTCCAATCTCTGGACACTCAGCTGGAGAGCGGTGTATTGCAGGCCACTCACAAAACGGCCACCAGACCGGAAGCGGCTGTCAAAACGGACTCGTCTCTCAAACGCGAGGGGCGGGGGATGTTTAAGGTGCCGTTTAAGAATCCATTCAATTTGAACTTCTTGGGACGCAAGCGGGGCTGAGCTTGCTTCTGCGCTGAAGCAGCAACCGAGTTGTAGCCGCAGTCAGAGTTTTAGCCGCAACCCGAGTTGTAGCAGCAACCCGAGTTTCACTTCGCTCCGGTGATCTCAGCAGGGGACGGCTAGCATTAGCGAAATTGCAGAATGCAGTTTTTTGCTGGAGAGCCGCGACTGGTTATCGTTCTGGCTTTGTTGTCCGGTTATACCTGCTGCATATGTTCTTGATCTACTGGAAATAAAGTAAGCGCCAATTCAAAATAGACATGAACCTATGGGGACCCCCAAGTCATGGAAAAATTTGCTGTAGGTGTCGACTTCGGCGGCACCAAAATCTCGGCAGGCGTGGTCAATCTTGAGTCCGGGCGTCTTGTCGGCACGGCGAAGAAGAAAACCCGCCAGGTGCAAGAGCAGGACGATGTAATCAGGCGCATCATTACTGTTGTGGATGACGCTATCAATGAGTCGGGCGTAGAAATGAAAAAAATCGCCGGCATTGGCATCGGCGCTGCCGGGATGGTCAACCGTGAGAAGGGCATTCTTCTTGCCGCCGTCAACATCGGAGCAAATGATGTTCCGCTCTCCGAGCCACTTTCCAAGCACTACGGACTGCCTTGCAAACTAGGAAATGACGTAGAAGTCGCCACCATTGGCGAAATGGCCTTCGGGGCCGGGCGTGACTGCAAGAATTTCGTCTGTATCTTTGTCGGAACCGGCATCGGCAGTGGCATAGTGCAGAACGGTTCGTTGGTTCGAGGCGCCACCGGCACCGCCGGTGAGGTCGGGCACATAACTCTGTATCCAGACGGAAAGCTTTGTGGATGCGGGGCCTATGGTTGTCTGGAAGCGTACGCTTCGCGGACTGCTGTGGCCAAAGACATTCTTGCCGACCTGCAGCGCGGGCATGACTCGGTCATTCGTGAAAAGGTGGACATGACCAAAGGTATTCTACGCTCCAAGGCAATCGCACAGGCTGTTGCCTCCGGAGATGAAATGGTGACCGGAGCAGTAGAGCAGGCTGCTCGATGCATGGCCACGGGGCTTGTCACGGTCATCAATTTCCTCAACCCGCAAAGGATTATCCTTGGAGGCGGTTTGGTCGAGGCTGTAAATCTGTACTTTGATACTGCCGAGCTCTATGCTCGTCGCCGTTGCTTGAAAATCCCCGGTCGCAAGATTGAAATAGTGCGTGCCGAACTGGGAGATTATGCAGGTATTGTCGGTGCGGCTATGCTGGCCAGAAACGGCTCAGGCAAATAGTTGATTGAATAACTCTCGGGCTTAACGTCTGCGAGAGAGCATACGTCCAACAATGAAGAGGCAGGCGATTAAACCGGCTCCGCTGCCATACTTTTGCGCTTGCCAGCGATTTGTTCCAATTTCAGCTTTCTCCGGCGTTTTGATCACTTCAACTTTGGGGATCACGCGCGAGCCGACGATTGTATTTACGACTTCCGTCACGCCATCGATGGGTCCCTGAACAAGCGAGTGACTGAAGGAGTGTACGAATGCACCTGCGCAATCGGTTGGCGAGCAAACTTCCTCTTCATGTTCTTGTTCAACGTCGATAGTTGTCTCGTCCATTGGAATTATCCTCATCTCGTCGCTCATGACCACAACCTCCAGACTACTTATGTCTTGCCACAAAAAGCAGGCCGGTTATCTAGGGGTTTCCCTGTATTGCAGATAAAAACTTGAAACTTTGTATTCTGCTTAACTGCGAACTTTGGCTACAAATTTAGAACCTTGTTGAGTGCCGCGTCTTTCCAGCTCTTGATCGATTTTGCTCATGATTCGGCTTTTTTCGAAACACCAGTCCGGAGCGATAATCTCTTCCCTGGTTCCTTCAGCCACTAATCTCATCACCACCATATCTGGTGGCAACATTTCCAGTGCGTCGCAGACCAATTCAACATAGTCATCTTCTTCCAAAAGCGGCAATTTGCCTAGTGAATAGTCGACTGCCATGGGCGTATGTTTATAGACGCAAAGCTGATGGATCTTAATCGCCGTCAAACCAATGTCGGCAATTTGGCGAACCGTTTCCATCATGTCTTCCCTGGTTTCGCCTGGTAATCCGAAGATCAGGTGAGTCGCAACAGTGAGATTTCTTTTTCTGGCACGTTCCACAGAATCAAAAAACTCTTCTGCCGAATGGGCTCTATTGATTAGGTCAAGAGTCTTATTGTGCGCGCTTTGCAGACCAACCTCGAGAAACACATAAGTCTTTTGCGCATATTCCGCCAAAAGGTCAAGCACATTGTCATCAAGACAATCTGGGCGCGTGCCTATGCAGATTCCCACAACGTCTTCATGGTCCAGCGAAACATCATAGAGAGACCGGAGCACTGCTTCCGGAGCATAGGTATTGGTGAAAGCCTGGAAGTAAGCAAGAAACTTTTCCGCCTTGAAGCGGCGCCGTATTCTTTCAATTCCTGTAGTCAGCTGTTCTTTGACACTGAGCACCTGATTGATAGTGGGCGCTCCAGAGCCTCTGTCGTCACAGAACGTGCAGCCTCCAAGGGCTCTTGTACCGTCGCGATTCGGGCACGTAAACCCTGCATCAATGGGAACGCGATACACGCGTGCCTTGAACTTTTCTTTCAAGTAACCGTTAAAACTCGTATATCTTGGCGGCGCTACTTCCGGCGTTGCGGTCTTCTGCGCGAAAGCCCGGGCATTTTTGCCTGTGTTTTTGCTCATCTGATTGTCAGTTTTATCATTCAACGTACGCATGGATAAAGCCGCCGCAGGAGAGCAGATACATGCCAAATCACTGGCCCGAGTCAAAGACTTTACTACATTTAGGTAGTTTACAACAGGCAAATGTCCTCTCGTGTAAACAGCCATTAGCTGGCAGCCTGGCTCTCTTGAGCGTTCCCAAGTACCATCTGGGGCATCGCCAACTCGTAAGGCGCGTTAATACTAGGAGGACTCAAGTTGACACGCTTTAACTGGGTTTGTTATTCTGGCCTTTCACTGGAACTCTGGCTTTGCAGTCCGGGCAGTTCACGCTGTTCAGATATCCATCTTGCCCCCATCGTCTAGAGGCCCAGGACACCTCCCTTTCACGGAGGCGACAGGGGTTCGAATCCCCTTGGGGGTAATTCTTATTTACCGGTTGCACTTAGTGCGACCGGTAATTTTTTTTGTTGCCAAGGATGCCTCCCGATAAGCAAACTTGTCTTTTGCCCAGGGACCGGTGCCGGCTAGCCTGTTCGCTTCTACTATTCGTCGTACAATAAATATTGGACTTAACCGGGGTCCTCGTCATGACTGAAGCGACCGACAACGAACAAAAGGTACTGAGACTTGGTGAATTGCTAACTCAAGTCGGCATCGTACAGCCTCATGAATTGAACGAAGCGATTCAAACATCTAGCGAAACAGGTCTGCCAATTGGTCGTGTCCTTATCATGTCCGGTTATTTGACTGACCAGGAGTTGCAGGCCGCTGTGCAGGCGCAGTCTCTTGTTAAGGATCGAGTAATCGAGCTGGATCTTGCACTCAAAGCTTTGCAGGCGGTGTCCCAAGAAGGGCTGACCCTTGAACAAGCTTTGCGATCGATGGGTTGGGTCAACAAGCGCGCTGCAACCACGGCCAAATTAGGGGAGTTCTTGATCGAGGCGGAGCTCTGCACTCAAGATCAGCTCGATGAAGCTGTACGCACAAGTCAGGAAACAGGCTTGCCTCTAGGTCGCATCCTCGTGCTGACTCAGACTGTTTCCGATGAACTACTGACCGCCGCCTTAACAGCCCAGGTCTTAGTAAGAGACAACAAGATAACCAAAGAAGAGGCTATTCAAGGCCTGGCGTCGGCTCGCAGGCGTCGTGTGAGCATTGAAGTTTCACTCAGCGATCATGGTTTCTACAAAGCGCCTATTCGCCAGTCGATTAAGCTCGGCGAATTACTTGTCTTGGCAGGTCTGCTCAACGAAAGTGACTTGATGACAGCCCTTGAATTGGGTCTTGCTCGCGAAATGCCGGTCGGACAGGTGCTCGTTCAGACCGGACAAATGACTCGCGCCGGTCTTGATGCAGCGCTCAAAATTCAAGACATGGTGGGCAACGGAACCTTACACGCGCTGCAAGCAGCAGAAGCGTTAAGGCAGATTGTATTGAAGAACATTTCTATCGCACAAGCAGTAGCAGAGCTGGGTTTGCTCAAGTCCGAGCCTTCTGAAACTATTCGCCTCGGAGAAATTCTTCAAGCCGCTGGCGTTGTTTCTGATACAGACATCCAAAAAGCAATCGAGCTAAGCACCAAGAATTCGGCTCTGGTAGGCAAAATGTTGCTTGTGTCCGGCATGATCGACGAAGTAATGCTTCACTCCGCGTTGCGCTGTCAATTTCTCCTGCGCGAAGGCTTCTTAAAAATGGAACAAGCAGTGGTGGCTCTCAATCACTGCCAAAAACATCGCGTATCTTTTGACGAGGCTCTAACCCAGCTAGGCTGGACCCTCCGCACACGCTCCAAATAAATTTCCACCTTCAAACAGAGGCTTGGAATTTCAATTGATATCAATTGAAATTCCAAGCCCCGGACATCACTCGTCGAAATTTTCGATGTCAGGCGAAAATTTCTATGCTGAAAATTGAACTTTTTGCTCGCCAATTACGTTTTACCTTTTAAGAGGTCCGAGGGCGAACGGATGTACAGCCGTGAAACATTGTTTTCCAGGGTCGATGGGCTCAAAGAAGTCTTTGAGGCCTTTCTCGCGGAATTTGGAGATGAAGACTTCTGTCGTGATTATGTGCTCGCAATGGTCGTGGAAACAAATGTAATGAGGTGCAATCACTGCGGAACTTCCAATAAACCCACAGTAATTGAAGATAGAAATTTTCCATGCATCAAATGTAAGCGACCTATTTGGATAACGGCCGGTACTATGTTCGAGCAAGTGGAGTATTTTCAATCCTGGCTTGCGGCGTTTCGACTTCACGAAAAAAAGATCATTCTCAATCCGTTTCAGTTCCACATTCTTCTGGGAATCCATTACAACACTGCGTATACGATGTTCAAGCAATTGAACAAAGAACTGAGTGAGATGCTAACTGATTGTTCTCGCACAGTTCCCTCGTCCGCTTTCGTGTCGGTTTTTTATCGCCGCAGTAGAGAAACTCCAGCCGGAGAACCTCCGGTATCAGAGGAAAGAAGAGCCCGACAACTAGCAGAAAAACCTTTACTAATGAAGCACAAACGCAAGGTCCGACAGCCGATGCCTTCAATGCAACAGACACCGCTAGATTTGAATGAAAGAGAAAAGCTTGTCTATTCCGAAACTTCTGCGACACCGATTTCGTTTGAATTGCTCTGCAAAAACACAGATTTGCCGGTTCCAGAATTGTCTTCTGTTTTAACAATGTTGGAACTGAAAGGCGCCCTCAACAGGCTTCCCGGGGACAACTATGAACGGGCGGATTTTCAAACACTCGTAGCAGCTAAAGATTTATCTGTCGATAGAGCTGTAGTCGACAAAGGACAAAGACGAAGCATCAAGTCATTTATTGAGTTTATTAAGTCTAAATACCAGGGTATTAGCCGCAAATATTTGCAACTTTATGTTGGTCCGCATCTGTTGAACGAGTCTGTCGAAGGTTTGAAGGACGGGACGCTCTTAACCGCCTTTATCAAAAGGAAGAAAATTACCAGCAAAGAGATTCTCGACTTTGTCACCGACTTGCAAGTCGCGATTTTTCCGCGCGCACCTGCAGGAGATGTCGAAACAACATAACCGAAAACTTTGAGCACTATGCCTGTCGGCAATCGTATCGGCTGATTTCACTGTTTTTCAGTTTGTACAGCTTTTCGGCAATTTGCTCGAGCGAAGCATCAGGCGGCAAACACAACTCCAATCGAAGATTCTTTGCATTGTCTTTTAGGAGTTTGTACTTGTCCGGAAATTCTGTGCGCAAGGCTTCTTCGAAATTTCTGCGATCAGATGCAAGTGTCAATGTGTCTGAACTACCACCTGCAAATTTCCCGTCATTCATTCCTGCAAGAAGCATGCCGGAAATTGCAGCTTCGTTTGCGGATTGTGTGGGGAGAGTTTCAACTGCCAGGTTCACGAGAGGACGTGGCATCTCAGGTGGGGTTTGACCGAATTGCGAATCTAAATTCGCCGCCTCTGCCGGGCGGTAAGAGTGAAAAGACAAATTCTTCTCTCCTGAAAACGGATAATGGGCCACACTCAGAATAAAATTTCTTGCGTGAAGTAAGTGTGAACGCTATTCAATTCCTGAAATCTAGTATTTGAGCCAGCTGCGCTCCAGTGTCTGCCTTTCTCTCGTTTTGAAATAGACTGCCACCGCAAGTTTTTCCATGTGCTGCGAAACTGTGCGATGCCCTTGTTTCACTTCATTTTGCTCGAAATGTCTTTGCACATCCTGCAATAAGTCTTCTGAAATGAGTGCGGTCACTCCTTCGCACATTCGAGGAATCATGACTTCCGGGTAGATTTTCATCATCTTCTGCCAGTTATCCTTCATAAACTTCCATGCCAATTCTCTTCCCCAAGGATTGAACATTACCGATCTCACCACATATGGTGCATTCTGGGTTCTGATTTCACCATTCAATGTTTTTTCAAGGGTTTGGCGGAGAAGCTCTTTATCTCTGAATCCTGCCAGTGCGTACATAAACCTTTCTTCTTCCTGCGGAGTCGATGACTTCTTGTGCTGCTGCACAAACTCTTTGTATTGCTCTTCATCGCCGTGATGCGCCAAAACGCTGATTGCGGCGGCAGTCAAAGCAGGACTGACAGATGTTCTCGATTTCTTGTATCTTGCGTACAGAGCTTGGGCTGCATCAACCAGCTCATCAACTTCCCCTATAGTTCCTGCCGTCGCGAAGAGCATTCCTCGCAGCTGTTCCTTAACGGCATCCTGACCAGCCGATTTTTTGCTACCCGCTGTTTCATCTTGTACGCCAATTCTCTCCAGCGCCGGCATGATCAGTTCTCGCGTGTATTCTCTAATTGAGCTGCGCTGACCTTTTCCGGCTATTTGATTGAGATAGTTTATTGCGCCGATGAGAACCGTCCAGACGTTCTTGTCTGTTTCCGATTTGAACTGGTAACTGTGGCGCAAGAATGATTTCAGTTCGGTAGAACCGTTCAATGTTGAGGCCCACAGGTCACTCAGCAAGCCGAATCTTTCAATGGCGGAAAGGTCTTTGTAGAGGTTTTTTGTTAGCGCCGCCAAATCGTCATCGCTATACGAGCATCTATAAAATCCGTGTCCACCGGCATTCAGTAAGAGCCAGTCGGCCGCAGCCGGAAGCGTGATTTCAGTGGAGCTGCCGGTGAGCAAAATGCTCCCGGAAACGCGATCTTTTCCAAATGCTGCTGTGTACATGATCGGCACGTGGTAGCGTGAAACACTTTCTTGTTTGACGTGCGATCTTTTTTCTTCGGGCAGATAGAAGAAACGGTGCTGCGTGATCAACCACCTTTGTCCGCCTTCTTCTTTTGATGCATGAATGAGCGGATACCCGCCTTGGAATATCCATGAGTCCATCATTTGTCTGACCGGCTGACCTGACTTTTCTTCTATTGCATCCCAGAGATCTGTGGTTTCTGTGTTGCTGTACTTATGGTTGTTCAGATAATGAGCTATACCGAGGCGATAGTTCTCGCCACCGAGATATTGCTCCAGCATGCGAAGCACTGATGCGCCTTTTTCATAGGTTAGTACATCGAACATTCCTTCTGCGTCTTCCGGCTTGCGTACCGTAAACTCGATCGGGCGTGTACTCAACAGTCCATCTGTTGAGAAAGCCGCTCCTCTTGAAACTCCGAATGTGTCCCAGCGCTTCCAGTTCGGCTGCCAATCATCGGTGGCTAACATTTGCATGAATGTAGCAAACGCTTCATTCAGCCAGAGACCGTTCCACCAGCGCATTGTTGCTAGATCGCCGAACCACATGTGGGCTAATTCGTGCGCAACGACATCCGCGACTCTTTCGAGTTCTTGTTGGGCAGCGGTTTTTTCATCGAGCAGTAAGGCATTCTCGCGGAAGATGACACAACCGAGATTCTCCATTGCCCCAAACATAAAATCAGGCACTGCCACCAAATCCAGTTTCTCACCAGGATATTTGATGCCGTAATACCGATTGAAAAACGATAGAGATGCTGAGGCTACTTTCTCCGAGAAAACTGCCAATTTTGTTTTACCTGCCGGAGTCCAGACTCTAATAGGACAACCATCAACGATTACTGGTTCTGTCGCTTCAAGATTTCCGACTACAAGAGCGACCAGGTAGGTGGACATCTTCATTGTTTCCTTGAAAGCAACTAGCTTCTTGCCTTTTGCTTTGGCTGATTTTGATGAATTTTCAGCCTTTGCGCCTTTGCTCGTCTTCTCTAGTCTTGCCGCTGTCTTTTGCGCTCCTTCTTCCTTTTCCGATTCGATTGGGGAATTGGAAAGCGCTACGGCATCCGAATCTACTAGCACCGAGATTTTGAATATTGCCTTGAAGTCAGGTTCGTCGAAACATGGAAAAATGCGGCGAGCGTCGGTCGGTTCGCATTGCGTGACGGCAAGTGTATGTTTAGTTCCAGCCTCATCCGTATAGGAACTGCGGTAGAAACCATGCAGCTTGTCATTCAAAACCCCGTTGAATTCGATGTGAAATTTCCAGCGTCCTGGTTTTAGGGTTTTGGCAAAACTCAACCTTAGTCTTTCGTTGTCAGCATCCAGTTTGACCGAAGCGCTTAATTCTTTGCTTTTCTCATCTGTTGCTTTGGCCGAATCAATTGTTAAATCGAGGCTGTTAAGAGTGAGTTCGTCAGTATCGGTAAGAACGTTGCAGCTAATGCCAACCGTCCCTGAAAACGTCCCTTCGTCGATGTTTGGCACTAGGTGCAGGTCGTAGCGCTCTGGAACCACCGAACGCGGCAACCGGTAAGATACGGACTCATCCAGCATGGGGCGCGTTTCGGTGGACATAAAACGTTGTCCTCTTTAGTTCTTGGGTGGCAATTAAGTGCCGGAGAGGTTAGCATATTGGGACTTTGATTTCATTTCGGCAGGCGTTTCGATCCTCGGCTACCGAAGGATTTGTATTTTGCAAGCGCTAGATTCACGATTTACCGGCTAAAGCAATGAGAGGTTAAGCGAAAATGGCAGAAGCAGCCACAGTACAGAGCATTACCAAACTGGCTCAGCAGTTGCGCGTCGACAGCATTCGGTCTACTACGCAAGCCGGTTCAGGGCACCCCACCTCTTCGATGTCGGCAGCCGATTTGATGGCTGTCCTGATGACCAATTATCTTCGCTACGACTTCAAGAAGCCGGAGCATCCCAACAATGACCGTCTAATCTTCTCGAAGGGGCATGCTTGCCCGCTTCTGTACTCGCTCTACAAAGCAGCCGGCGCCATCTCAGACGAAGAATTGCTCAGCCTGCGCAAGATGGGCAGCCGTCTGGAAGGGCACCCGGTTCCCGAAATTCTGCCCTGGGTCGACGTTGCCACTGGCTCGCTTGGACAAGGTCTTTCTTTCGGAGTCGGTATGGCTCTTGCCGGGAAGTTCTTGGACAAATTGCCGTATAGAGTTTGGGTTTTATTGGGTGACAGCGAAATGGCTGAAGGCAGTGTCTGGGAGGCAATGGCCTGTGCCTGGCACTATAAACTCGACAATATGACCGCTATCCTCGACATGAATCGCCTTGGCCAACGTGGAGAAACCATGCTCGGTTGGCACTCTGAAGTTTACGCAGAAAGAGCACGCGCTTTCGGCTGGCACACTATTGAAATCAACGGACATGATCTCGATGCCATTGATAAAGCCTACAAGGATGCGATTGCCACTCAAGGAAAACCGACCCTGATCATTGCAAAAACTGAAAAAGGTCACGGTATCCCGCTCACGTCCAACAAGGACAACTGGCACGGCAAGCCGCTCAGCCCAGAACAAGCTGCCGAAGCTGTTGAGCAATTAGGTGGTGTACAAAACACCGTTATTGAAATCAAAAAGCCTGAAGACAAGCAACCTGCAAACGCCGGCCGCGCAGTCAAGAAATTTGAGCTGCCCAAGTACGAATCGGCCGTTGCAACAAGAGAAGCTTACGGAGACGCTCTCAAAGCGTTGGGCGCCGCCAACGATAACATAGTTGTCGTCGATGCCGAAGTCTCCAACTCCACATATGCAGACAAATTTGCACACTCGTTCCTTGAGCGTTTCTTCGAAATGTACATCGCCGAACAGTGCATGGTTGGAGTCGCAATTGGTTTGGCCAATCGCAACAAAATTGCCTTTGCCTCGACATTTGCTGCATTCCTCAGCCGTGCCTATGATTTCATCCGCATGGGTGCCATCTGCCGCGCCAACATTCGTCTTTGCGGTTCTCATGCCGGCGTGTCAATTGGCCAGGACGGACCTTCTCAGATGGCTCTGGAAGACATTGCAATGATGCGTGCCGTCCATGGAAGCACGGTTCTCTATCCGTCTGACGCTGTTTGCGCGGCCCATTTGGTCAACTCAATGGCAGAGACAAAAGGCATCTCCTACATGCGCACGACAAGAGAGAAGACCCCCATTCTGTACAAGAATGACGACAGCTTCCCGATCGGCGGCAGCAAGACATTGCGTAGTTCAGCCAAAGACAAGGCTACCTTGATCGCTGCCGGCATCACACTTCACGAGTCTCTCAAGGCTTATGAAGAACTGAAGAAGGACGGCATTGAAGTGAGGGTCATCGACCTGTACTCGGTCAAGCCAATCGACAAAGACGCTCTGCACAAAGCAGCCAAAGAAACCGGAACACTTATAGTGGTCGAAGATCACTGGGCCGAAGGCGGACTCGGTGATGCTGTATTGGCTTCATTCAGCGCTTGCGAGAAGAGCGTAAAAGATGCCTGCCCGACGCCGAAGGTGGTCAAGTTGGCTGTTCAAGGCATGCCTGGTTCGGGAACTCCTCAAGAGCTCTTGGACGCAGCCGGAATTTCCGCCAAGCACATTGTCGCCGCAGTTAAGGCACTCTAAAGGCGGGGGGAACCGGTAACCCTGGTCGAATCTGCGTTCTCTGGCGCTTGACGATTGGAGTGGTATGTTTGGTCTGGAATTTCAATTGATATCAATTGAAATTCCAGACCTGTATCTTTCGAGCTGAAGTTTGATGCTGACAACCATTAGAGAAGGGAATTCACTTTGATTGAAAAGAACAGACGATTTCTGACGGTCAATGCATTTGCCGAGAAGCCATACGGTGGAAATCCAGCCGCTGTCTTCACCCAGGCAGATGGGCTGCCCCAAGAGCTAATGCAGACAATCGCCCGCCAACTTAATTTGGTCGAGACCGTGTTTGTCCTTTCCGGTGGGCAGGACGCTGATTTCCGCTTGCGTTATTTCACTCCGACAGCAGAATTGCCAGTCGCCGGTCATCCTACTGTTGCTGCTTGGTGCGCTCTTTTACATGACGGTTTAGTAGATGTCGAAAAACGCAATGTGTTCACGCAGATAAACCAAGCTGGAAAACAGGAAATCAAAGTCGAGAAGTCCAAGAACAAAGGCAAGCCAATCGTCACTATGAAGCAACCTAATCCGCGCTTCCTCGAAACTCACTGTACTAGGGAGCAAGCTGCTTCTGTCCTCGCTGTAAGCCCTGATGCTATCGACGACCGTCTTCCGATTCATGCAGTCGACACGGGTTTGGGTCATTTGATTATTCCGATGCGATCGCTGGATGCATTGATGTCTGCAAAGCGCGAGATTGAACCGCTCAGAGAACTATGCAAATGGAATGGTGTTAGAGAAGCGCAGCTTTTTTGCTTTGAGACTTTTGACAAGACCTATCAGCTACATACACGCAATTTTTGCCCTCGTGAAGGCATGGAAGATCCGGCGTGCGGAGTGGGTAATGGCGCACTTACTGCTTATCTAAGTCAATACTATCGCTTTGCCGATAACGATTTCAGTCTTCGCATCGAACAGGGCACTATTGTGGATAGACCTTCCGTTGTTCATACGCGGGCCGTAAAGACGCAAGAAGAGCACAAAATTTTCGTAGGCGGATCAGGCATTGTTATGATGGAAGGCTATCTAAAGTTTTAATCGTAGCTGTCCGCAGGTATTTCTCTCAAGCTGCGGAAGCAGAGCGTTTCTTTGCGCCCGATATCCGTTTCCAACTGAATTGGAATCAGGGTATCTACATCCTCGAAAATTTCACTATGTCGAACGAAATTTTGCTTGCGCAACTCGGAGACTAGCCCTTCTAGAGACTGATTTGGCACTCGAACTGTGACAATCAAATTGCGGTTCAGTGTCAATTCCAACCGAAGCCGCACAAGTGTGCTGGCGCAGGCACCCACTTCCGCCTCCGACATCTGTCCCAGTTTTGATTTGACGAAAATCGCAACTTGTGAGCGTTCTTCAATAGGCAAGCAACCATACTTTTTGCTTCCCAATGGAGCAGCCTTCTGATACCAAAGATCTTCATATCGTAGAAGTGGTGCGTTGCGATTATTCCTTGTGTCTTTGCGGCATTCCACTTTTACCTTCACAATGGAGTTCAGCTTTGTGCCTGCGAAGTTTATGTGATTCTTCAGTTCGTCGCACTGCAATTCGATTACATTTTCGTACTGCCCCATGTCCACCATTTGCGGTGGCAGGACATTCCTTTCGTTGTATTGCAGTGCAGAACCGCCGCTGCGTCCACCGGCTTGGAGGAATACAGTGGCGCAGGATATCAAAACCAAAACAAGTTTTTGGTCCATTGGAAATTCTCGCGGTTTGCCATCGGATAAATTCCCAAAAACGATCCACCAATCCCGGTTTGCCGCTTGGGACAATGCTTAACTAGTGTTTAGGTTGCCTCCCTAACTCATATGACGTACACAACGCATCTTGCAATAGTCTTGTTCTGATGCGCCATTTCACATTCTCCGACACGAAAGTGCGGCAAGGTTTCCCTAACATACTTGTTGGGTTTTGATGTATGGCGCGCTGCTAACTGTCCATTGACGGGGCGCTCGGGGCTTTGATAAGTTGGGGAAGGAAGCCGGGAAGCCCATCAGATCAATTACTAAGTTATTTCAGAAACGGCTGGCTGCCCTCTAATCAACTCCGCCGTTTCGGATGGGCTCTCGCTTTGTTTGGCGTGTATATCAGTGCTCATCGTTTCAGGCAATGCCTGAGGCTGCGTTTGTATTTTTGCGAAAACAGCTTTCGACCTTCGTACAAGGAGGTTCTCCGTGTTTCAAAATCCAGGTAAAACAAAAGGTTTACTATTTGGCGCGCTGGTTGCAGTTTTTCTCTTGCCGCCGACTGCCTATTCACAACAAGTGATTAATGGCTGCTCCATTTTTCCACCGAATAATATTTGGAATCGTCGCATCGACACACTGCCGCTCGATCCTAATTCCGCTACATACGTAAGCACCATTGGCGCCTCCACTCGTTTCCATCCGGATGTAGGCAACGACATAAACTCATTTGGAATTCCATACAATCTCACCAAATCAAAAGGAAAAGTGCTCCCATCCTTTGATTATGCCGATGAAAGCGATCCAGGTCCGTATCCGGTGTCCACCAATCTTCTCATCGAAGGGGGAACATGGGCCGCATCAAATGCTGGAGACAGGCACGTGCTTATGGTCGATACAAAAAAGCAAGTGTTATACGAACTTTACGCGACCTATCCGTCGGGTAAGAAAGGCATTCATGCTGGTTCTGGCGCTATCTTTCCGCTCAATTCTAATGCTTTGCGCCCCAATGGTTGGACATCGGCGGACGCCGCAGGTTTGCCGGTCTTTCCCGGTCTTTTGAATTACAACGAAGTGGCAACCGGTGTCGTGCGTCACGCCTTGCGTTTTACAACCAGGCGAACCAATGGCTACATTTGGCCGGCTCGCCACCAAGCCGGTCCACAAACTGCCGGTTATCCACCAATGGGTCAACGTTTCAGATTGCGAGCGAGTTTCAATGTATCGACTTACTCTCCTCGCATTCAGGTGATTCTCAATTGCCTAAAGCAATACGGCATGTTCGTCGCCGACAACGGTTCCAACTGGTATATGAACGGAGCCCCGGATCCGCGATGGAATAATGCCGAACTCGATCAACTAAAAACTCTTGTCGGCAGCGACTTTGAAGCTGTCGACGAGCGATCTCTCATGGTCAATCCCGATTCGGGGCAGTCACTCTGATGAAGTTTTCCCGCAGGCAGTTAGCAAAACGCGATGCTAGAGGAAGTATGCTCTTCCTCTGCATCGCAGTTTTAGGTGTGATGCTAATAATTGTCGGCGTGGCATTCTCGTTTTATCTCGTATTCTTTTCGCATCAGCACTTGCAAAGCCGCTCCGAGGATCTGGCGATGGAATGCGCCAGGCAATTGAATGAAAACGATCATGGCGGCAAAATCAACAATCTGATTGGTCATAGCCGGGAATTGGTTTTTACTTCTCGAGAGCTTTACTACAGAACCGGCAATGAAGAATTTCGCGGATTGCAGGGTCTGGCGGCGCAGGTTTTGGAACAATCTAGAAGCGGTGCATTGCTTGTGGCGGAAGACCGCAATCGCTATGTCGACTTCTCCATGGAAAAACTCAGAAAAATCGTTAAAGAATCCGAGAGTAGGAATCAGGGCGGACTTTTCTTGACGAGTTTTTCAGCATATGGCGGCGAGGTCGTCGACTTACGTGTTGGCGATATGGACCAACTGGTATCAAATGTGGAGGCATCCTCCGGCGTATACAACCTGCACTCGTATGACTGCCAGCAGAAATATGTCATGACCGGCAAGCAAGGCGATCTGTTTGTATCGAACGTAAATCTCAAGTTGCCGAATGAAGACTCCGACCTTGTTTTTCAGCTTGCTTCTCTTCCTGCTCCGGTCAAAGGCAACGCAGCTCCAATGCGTTTGACTCGCGGGAAAGGTTTTAAACATTCTTTGATTCTGCGTGATGCCGGCCAAGACAAAACCGGCAAATGCGTTGTGATACCGTCAGCGGTGCAAGTGACGATGACAATGAAGGTTAAGCAGAATGTTGTCGGCGAATTTGACTCCAAAACGAAGACTGTAAATACGGCATGTGCAAACGGCGCCTGGATTGAACCTTAGTGAGCGCGGCGGGGGATTCGAGTAATGCGTAAAACCAAGAATTCAGGTCCTACGGGAAGGAAACTCCGTTCTCAGGCGGGAAGTAGCCAAATTACCGAATTCGGCGCAGCGATTTTTCTCCTACTCTCCTGTATCGTCATTCCACTGCTAGATCTGTCGATCGTTCCGGTTCGCCTCGGCCTGGGGAAATCCATTGTCAGTCATCGCGTTCATCAACTAGCTCAAAGCGAGTGTCTAAGCGACGCCTTTAAGTCATTGCAAGAGAGTGACTTTCACACCGGTCTCACCAGGATTGGCGGTTTTAGTGCGAAATCAACCCAGTTATCCTTGGTTGCGACATCGGTCAAAAATCCCGACCAATCGATGACTGTTGATAGACCCGGTCGCCTGTCCACAGACTGGTTGCCCGGAGGAAACAAGGGTCCGTGTCTCTATCGGCTGGACTTGACTGTAGATGCTGAGATCGAGCCACTCATTACAGCTAAGGTTCCCGGCGTGCAGATTCCTGGATTGACCAGACCGATACCATTTCATCTGCGCGAAGAGTCAAACTGGGAGAACATGGGTTGCGATCCCTTAAGCGGTGAGTTCTTCATTAACAAATAAGTCTCGAAAGTGTCACGGCGATTACGCCTTACTGGGTATTGCACCGTGTTCCTTTCTCTCTAATTCCCCCTTACACCATCGAGTTGATCGATGACTTCGTTCCAGTAGGAATTGGAATTGCCGGCTGAAACCCCATAATCCGGAGCAACGAAGATGTATCCGTTGTGATTGGCTCGCGCCATCGCCTCGGCACGTGCGATGTCCGATTGCTCGACACCTACTAACATGGCCGCAAACCGGTCGGGCGAATAATTTTTCTGCCAATCGGCGGAACGTGGCTGGTCATCATATCGTGAAGCGTAGCCCTCATAGGTTCCTTGAATATCGAACGTGTCCATGTAGTCGCGGTTTGGAGTTGCGCTTCCATTTATGGCTGCAATGCCACCCTTTGACTTTATGTAGTTTCCGATTTCCTTGAAATAAGCTTCCGTCTGGTCGTCAGTTGCATAGCCGCCACCGTTGCGCTTACCGGAATCGCCCAGATAGATGCCCTTAACGTCTGCATGCTCATACCACGAATCGATCTGGTCCTTTATTTCTTCGATTGGGCGCGTTCCGCCTCTTGTACCGACGTATCCGAGCGGGTTGAGACCTCGATCACTCGCTTCGGCGATGTTTCTCTGTAGTTGTGGATCTATTGAATCGAAAGGTTTGTCTGATTCCCATGAAACATCATCCGACGGCAACGTCACGATCATGCTTCCTTCTGGCGCATCGTTGTTGATTTTCTGCCATGTTTCGCTGGACTCTGGAAAAATGTAAATCAGTTTCGCTTCGCCGGTTTCGGTCGGCTCTTTCATGGAGTCATTCGGTTCCGCTGGTTGCTCACCCTCTGAGGGGTTCTCTTCACCGCTGGGTTTCTCTTCATCACCCGGTTTTACCTCTCCTCCAGGCTTTTCCTTTCCGGGAACTTCATCACCAACCTTGTCCGGTTTCTGTGCCGCTAGTTTTTCCATGAATTTCTGGAACTCTTCAGGAGAAATCACTCCGTCACCATTTGCGTCCATCGCTTGGAACGCCTGTAGAAGTTCGTCCAATGTAATCTGACCATCGCCATTCTGGTCGAGGAAGTTCATAAACTCTTTGAACTGGTCCTGCGGTGAATCCTTTGGGGGCGCTTCTTCACCACCCTTCTCTTCCTCTCCAGATTTTTCCTCTTCTCCCCCCTTATCTTCACCGTGTTCTTTCTCACCGGCGTGTTCTTTCTCACCGGCGTGTTCTTTCTCACCGGCGTGTTCTTTCTTACCGCCCTGTTCTTTCTCACCGCCGTGTTCTTTTTCACCGCCATGCTCTTCTTCACTCACGTGGTCCTTTGGCGTCTCTTCGTTTCCATACTTCAACTCATCGCTGCCACCGGCTTCGATTATGTGTTGGCGCGCGGAGTTTTGCAGCATGTCCAGGTTCTTCAACTCTTGTTTGGAAAACCCATCCGCGCCAAAGTATTGTTGCGCTCGCTCGATCAGACTCTGTTCTTGCTGCAGATTGGTATACTCATCAAAGTCAATTTCGCCCGACTTCACTCCATCGAAGATGGCGTGCTCTTGCCGCTCTTGTCGGAAGTCCAGACGTTCTGGATCGCCTATTTTCGGCGCATGAGCAGTGCTTCCCTCCATCTTGTATGGATCGCTTGCTCCCATGTCGAGGTAATTCGCGTTTCCATCTCCGCGTGTTTCTGCATTCCATCGCTCGAATGAAGACCATTGACTGCTCGGACTATAGAGTTCATCGTGAATGGCTGACTCTGAAGGGCGCGCGGGATTGACCGGATAGACCGATTCCATTTGATGTTCAGGCATGGTGGCACTCTCCATCGAGATGACTGTGCGTGCAGAAAAGTATCCGGCATATCAGCCAGACAATACTTCGACTTGCTTAGTAAGGTGCGTAACGAAGGTTGCCGACTAGCGGCATTCGGAAGGTTTGGGCGAAAACGGTTTTGACATTATGCGAGCACTTTATGACAGCGACGTGGCACATTCCCGCGCTGCTCATAGTCCGTATTTTCCCCATGCCCTCAGGTTTTTCGGCTATCAGTTCAGGAAAAGTTCAGACGAACTTGGATATTCTGAACAGGTTGAGGCACGAACTGGTGTTGTAAAAATGTCATACCATTCTTCATTCGCTCAGTCTCCAGGCGACTCCGAGCTTCGAGCACAGAAACAACTAGATGCCGACGCTAGCGACTACTATCGCTTCAGCGGTGACGATTGGGCGCCGTCCAAACCCCTGCGCAATGCGCGATTGGAACAGCTTCCTCCCGACTTTCAGATTGTTGATGCTGAGAATCCGCATCCGTACGAGTTTGCGGAAGACGATATCAGAAATGCGAAAAGCACAGCTGCACGGCTCACTGCACTCGAAAAGATTGCTTCGAGCGGAGTGGAGCGTTTCAAACTAAAGGACAAGGATGGCGTAGAAAGAGAGTTCAGAGTTGAAACACAAGAATGTGGCAATAAGACTTTGATTCACTGCTACGCGAAAGATTCTCGTGGGCATGAGCAGATTGTGATGCGTGCCGCTCGTAACGCCAGTGGCGAGATCGAGCAGCAGCGCAATAAGGATGGTAAGCCGGTTTCGTACTATGGCGATATTTGGTCGCGTTCGATGCAAGGCAAGACTGTTCTTGTTGGTGAGAAACAAGAAGAGCGCCCAAGGGATGAGAGAAGAACTGAGCGAAACGGGGAGCGCGAGCGAGAGCCCAAGCGCGAGCGAGAGCCCAAGCGTGACCGAAACTGCGACACGGACCGAGAACGGAGTCGCGATAGAGAAAAGGGAAGAGAGCGTGACAGTGACAAAAATCGTGAACGAGAATCGAGAAGACGCGATGCGTGCGAAGACAGCGACGCTGGGCGTGGTCCACGAATCGACATTGGGCGGACCCTGGCCGACGTGGCTTCCATTGCTGCACCATTCTTGATGGCGCAACTAAGCAATCGAGATCGGTGCAACGACCGCTATTCATTCAGGGATTATCCAAACTACTTGCCGGAGCGCGGATGCCGCAACTTCTACGACGGACGCAACCACCACTACTCCGGTGGTTATCGGCAAGATTTTGATGACCTTAGAAGGCACGATTTTCACGGATATAAGCGAAGCGTCCGTTGCCGGTAACGTCGCGTCCCTACATGCCGCTGCAGACCGCGCATCATAGCAGGATGAGCTCTTAACCTAAAAGATCCACTGTTCCGCACGCAATAGCTCAACTACAATCTCGCGAATTTTGCCGGCAAAGAGAAATTGCCTCAGCTCTAATTCGTTCAATTCATGCAAGTTGAGCGTCCCGTGTTCATTGCGTGTCGGGTATTTAAGTGGTGCGTTCCAAAAGGGCAGTTTGCCCGGACCCGGCTCAATTTGACCCGCATCTTTCGGCGAAAACGGAATTTCGTGATAACTGTCCAGCCAGTCTTGCAGGATTTCACCAATGCGCTCTATCGTCTTGTTCATGTAATCAGCGCCTTCATCGCTCAATTTCGAAGACGATGCGGCAAACAAGTGAGGGTACTTTTCTTTGGCCCGCATCATCGCTTGCTCTATCTTCGCGCGACCAGTGACGCATGTGTCCTTCGGACCAATCACGATGCCGGAGAAGAGAAAGGTCATGATGCCGATCACTCTTTCCATCGCATTCTTGGTGCGGCGTAAACCCTCGACAGCCAGCTTTTGCACTTCCGGTCTGATCACGCGGAAAGAGTCTGCGAAACTGTTGACCGCTGAATCCAGCGAGTTGTGGATGGTCGGATCCTCGAAGATCGCCTCGGTATCAGGACCGCGCAGCAGTGCAATTTTTGCGAAACCTTCCGGGTGATTGTAGTTAATGGAGTGATCTCCAGCGATCACAGCATGTGCAACTTTAGAATCTTCCGCCTCCGGATGCGGAACGAACCAATCTTCGACGCCGATGTTGACTAGCAACTGCCGCTCTGCCGGAGTGAAATCGATGGTCGCAAGGTCACTTCTGAGATGTTCCTTGTTGAAAGGATCGTTGATTTTTTTCCAGATCGAACGCACCACTTCCATGACTTGAAGCACGCTGCTGGACGCGTTTTGTGGAAGGGGACCAGCGGGAGTGAACGGTCCCAGCCCCATTTTTTTACTCAGCAGGATGGCGACGACATTGGCCATAAACTGTGGTGGTGCGATTTGGTGTTCTTTGACTGCGCGCGTTATGCGCTCAACGCTCTTGATCACCTCTGGGTTTGTGAAGTCCATAAAATAGGAAAGAGCTTGCGCAGCGCCATATGCGCCGTGCACGTTATGGATGATGAAGTTCTTCCTGTTCTTCACGCTGTCGGAAAAAATCGACGCAAGGATAGCATCGCGCGTTTCGGTGTGATCAAGCTGCAACAACTTGGCCGCTTCCAGCACTTCGCCGACTTCCGAGCGAGTGTGTTTCCAGTTCATGTTCCACTGATAGCTGGAGCCCGGTGATTGAGTGTTTGTCGAGCGATCGAGACGTTCAAATGAGTCACGCACGGTTGAAAGCGCGCACCAGATCAAATCTTTGTCTTCCCGCGTCAGAAGCTCGTCTGCTTCGATTTTTGCATAGACGTTGGTGACTTTTCCGTCGGCACCACGGACCGGAACATCCAGCAAATCGTTTTTCAAATGTTCTAGCGATTGGTCGATGTTCTTTGGCGCCGGAAAAATGTCTTGAAAACGGAAGTTGTCGGTTAGCCTGCCCAACTGCTCGGACAAGATGTCAATTTTTATCGGCTCGAGCTCGAGCGTGCGATTGATGTCGCGCCGCTTTCTTGGCTCAGCGGCGCCCTTGTTGGACGGCTCAGACTTGCCGCCGGAAGGGGAATTTGGATTTTTGCCACTTCGAGGAGTGCTTGACATGGCTGTCTTTTTGAAACTTTGGTCTTTGAGCGAAAACCTTTGAGTGGATATTCCCACATATGGCCATGATAAATCATATCGAAAGTCGCCCCCATATTGCGTAGTCAGGGGATTGGAGCTTGCCGTAGAACGATTAATTGTGCTGTAAACCCTCGGCCACGCACGCCTTGCGTGAGTTTCATTAACGCTGAGCCAAGTAAACGAGCGTAAATCCTGCCAAAATGTGTCCTTGAAGCAGCAGTTTCGGAGTCCGCCCCAAATTGACCAGTTCAACCTTTCAAGGAAGTGAGTCCGGTGGCAATGCTCATGCCTCCACCTCGCACGGCGGGGGCACGTTGCGAAAGTGGATACAATTTCTTTTCATCCTCGTCTCTGCGCTCGTCATATTCATACCGGGACTCTATCACTACGGCATCATCGATCCTAGTGACGGACTCTATGCTGAAGGCGCTCGCGAGATGCTGGAGCGCTCAGACTGGATAACTCCCTCGTCCAACTACAAACCTTTCTACGAGAAGCCGATCCTCATCTATTGGATGATCATGGCTTTCTATCAGCTTTTCGAGGTACACGAGTTTTACGCTCGCTTGCCAGTCGCTCTCTGTGGAGTCGCCTCGGCAGTTGCTTTGTTGATTCTCGTTCGCCCATTTCTCGGTGCGCGCGCGTCCATGTTCTCTGCGCTGGCACTGCTCTCCACGCCCATCTTCGTCACGGTTGGCAGGGTCGCGATCACCGACGTTCCTCTGACTCTGTTTATGATGTTGGGTGCACTTTGCCTCTTCTCACGTTGTTTCGGCGCCCATTGGATTTCGCTGGCCGTTGCATATTGTTCTCTGGGACTCGCTCTTTTGCTCAAAGGACCTGTTCCTGTAGCGATGGTAGCCATCATTCTTTTGATCTACCTTGCCTGGACCCGCCCGAAAGGAACCGAGGCGTGGCACCAGTGGTGGTGGCGCAAAGCTTTGCTCCTGCATCCGCTGTTGGGTACCGCAGTCATGCTGTCCATCGCAGCCCCCTGGTACATAGCTGAAGGCATCGCCACGAAGGGAGCGTTTTTCCAGGAGTTTTTCATCAATCAAAACTTCGGCCGAGCGATGGGCACAGTCAACCATCAGAATCCGTTTTGGTTCTATATCCCGATCTACCTGGGCGGTTTTTTCCCCTGGTCTGTTGTTACCCTGTTTTCAATTCGCCGCTACTTTTCATTGGTGAAACAACGTTGGCTCCCTACACGCAGAGCCAATCTCGAGCTGTTCTCCATAGTCTGGCTTGTTTTTGTGCTGGGTATCTTCACCATCTTAAAAACAAAGCTTGCCACGTATATTCTGCCGATCGCCCCACCGTTAGCCATTCTTTCCGGAAGTCTTCTGGACAGAGTCATTCGCCACAGGAAGTCGAAGCTGCTGTCTTGGGCGCTTCTGGCATTCATCTTGATTGTTATGCCACTGTTGGCTATCGCGGCACCAGCTATTTGCTTCAAGCTTGACATCGATTTTTCCGGACTTTATATGATCGTCGGTTTCGGATTCTTCATTTGGTGCTTCCTTGTCATCGCAACAGTAGCCGCGTTCAGGAAAAAACTAGAAGCATCCATTACCGCCATCGCATGCGCTTGCGCCTTTGCTTGCGGGACATTTGTTCCGACTGCTTTGCAGTATCACTACATTCGCAGCGATCGACCGCTGTTTGAGCTGCTTCGCCGCGTTGTTAAAGATAAGGCACAGGTGGCTCTGTACATGCGTGATTCGCCAGCCGTCAATTTTTATTTGCGCCGTCCAATCAAAGAAATCAAAACACTGCTCGATTACAAATTGTACGTCGAGGCCGGCAAGAAGCCGCACTATCTGTTGGTAACAAGCGATGTTATGGAACAGATGAAAGAGCCGCCGGCCATGTGGACTTTGCTCGACAAGCGCTCGAAGTGGCATCTCTTTGAAGTAGATCCATAGTGGTTGACGCACTGCACGCTCCAGCCTGTTGGGGAGTCGGCGGCTCGCCGGCGCCGGGCGGCAAAAATGCCGCCTCTACAAAAACCTGGGAGCCGACATTCGAAATGTAGGGGCGATGCCATGCATCGCCCGCATTTGCAACGGCCGACGCATGGCGTCGACATTAGTGCGTGAATACTACCCTTTGCGAATGCGGTAGCCCACGCGCGCGACGTTTTCAATGAGTGACTTCGCGTCTTCTCCGTCGTTGTCGATCGCTTTGCGAATGCGCACTATGGCTGCACGTAATCCGGCGGATGATGCTTCAGAATCCTGGTGCCAAACGCGTGTGAGCAACGCTTCAGTGGAGAAAATCTCGTCCGGATGGCGCATCAAAAACTCGAGCAACGCAAAGTCGCGCGGCTGCAGGTGAACGTCTTTGCCGCCTTTGGTCAACCTGTGTTTGGTTGGATCAAGCACAATATCGTGCATCGCCAAGCTACTTGTCGGCGCGACGACCTGTCTGCGCAAAAGCGCGCGAATCCTTGCTACAAGCTCGCGCGCATCAAACGGTTTGGTCAGGTAATCGTCAGCACCACCATCCAATCCCACTTCCTTATCTCTAATTTGACTCTTGCCGGTGAGCATGAGAACGGGCGTTGCGCCCCCGCGAGCGCGAAACTTTGTGAGGATTTCAATGCCCTCGATGTCCGGCAACTGCCAATCAAGAATAATGATGTCGTACTGACCCTGACGCAAGAATTCCAGCGCGGATTCGCCGTCATGCGCCATTTCCACCGTGTGATTCGCCGTACACAACGCATGCTCGACAGTTAGAGCAAAGTCTACGTCATCCTACCACCAGAATTTTTGCCATGCGGATTCTAGCCCAGTGTTAACTCACAACCCCGGGTCAATTTTAGCTCAACTTTTGGCGCGGATGTTAGACGGGTTTTGAACCGTCGCCAGCAGGCAAAGAAACCAAAAATTCCGCGCCCTTTCCCTCTTCGCTTTCCACCCAGATCCGTCCACCATGAGCTTCGGCGAACATCTTGCAGATGGCAAGTCCCAAGCCTGACCCACTCGACTTGTGCGCTCCGTCGACTTGAAGATAGCGCTCGAAAACGTTTACCAGCTTGTCCTTTGGAATACCCGGCCCGGTGTCTTTGACCGAGAGTTTCACGCTTCCATTATTCTGTTCTGCCGAAAGTGAAATTTGCCCACCTTCCGGAGTAAATTTGATGGCGTTTCCCACCAGGTTCGACAACAAGCGCAAGAGCTTGTCCTGATCTCCCCAGACGGTCGCTTCTGTGTCATTGACGATTAGATCGATTTTTTGTGCTGCAGCCGTTGTCGCATACAAATCAGTGCAGCCCTTGAACAAATTGCGTACTTCGACTTCAGCGCAATCGATTTCGAAATTGCCGGATTTGATCTTTTCGATATCCAGAAGGTCGTTGATTAGACTCATCATGCGCGATGTGTTTCGCAAGCCTGATTCGACGAACCTCTGCCCTTTATCGTTGAGTTCACCCAGCTGACCCCGGTGCAAAAAATCGAAGACATTGTTGACGGTGCCCAGTGGCGTTCTCAAATCGTGTGTGACCATCGCCACCACTTCTTGTCGCAGCCGCTCTGCCGCACGCCGTTCTGTAGTGTCATGGAAAACGCAGAATGTAAGTTTTTCTTCTTTGGCGAATTGAGCAGAGCACGTAACATCAATTACAGTGCCGTTCTTCCGAGCCAATTGGGTGTCGAATGTTGTGGCGGTTTCTTCACTTTGCTGAATTTTGTCAAAACAAGCCAGCACGTCGGAAACATCCTTGCCGGCAAGAAAATCGATCAGGTGCGAGCCGAGCAATTCATCCGGTTTGTACCCGAGAAGCAGCTCGGAAGCAGGATTGACTTCTACGAATTTGCCTGCCGAATCAATTGAGCAAATGAAGTCGCGAGCATTGTCGAGCAACGCGCGTTCCTTTCTAGCGGCTGCTTGCAGCTCTTGCGCCATGCGATGGAAAACTTGATCGAGCTGGGAAAGATCATCATTGCCTTTGAGCACAGGATGCAGCGGAACATTGCTCGCCAATCTGAGCGTATTGTCGCTCAAGCGCGCAATTTTGTCGGCGATCGTTCGGGTCAAATACAATGCCACTAGGGAAACGAATGCCGCCAGCAAAATTGAGATGGTCCAAATGCTGAACTGAATTTTTTCGCGGATGTCCTTTTGTATGAGCGGCGCGGCCTCGGCAACTTGCGCTTCCTCACGCCGAAGATTTAAGAATTCCGGAGTCAGAATCGCCTTTGTTTGCTTTCTTAGCTCATACCAATACGGTTTTCTAAATGCTCTTGCGGCTGTGGTTTTCCCGTCCCGATCCAAGCTGCCTCGCAGAATTTCCATAAGTTCGACACTGCGGTTAGCCGCTTTACTTGAACTGGCGATCATAGAATGTGAGTGTTCATCGCCGGCCGTCAGTTTCTCCAATTCGTCATAGGTTTGGCGAAACTTGACGATGATCGGCTCCATTGCTTCTTTGGTCAGCAATTCGTCATTCTTTTCAGCGCTGAACATGAAAAAGGCATCGTACATCTGCTTCGATATCGAATTGATGCCTTCCGTGATCTTTTGCGCTCGAACCGATCTCTCCAGCTCCATATCCGCCTGACTGTGCAGGTTGGAAAGAGCCACCAGCAGAATAATTTCGAGAACAACCGGCACAATTGCCAGCGCTAGAATGCTGAGTCTTAGGGTTGACCTGTTTTGCATGCTCCGATTATGGCATTCAGATCCATTTAGAGCTATTGTTGCCAACAGGTCAGGGGAACCTGCTTAGTCGAGTCTGAACCATTGACCTTCGAAGTTTCCCAACCAGTAGTCACCACATGCGGTGCGCACTGAAACATGATTTTCATTTCTGCTGACAATAGCGCCCGAGGCGTATTGAGCATAAACAACATTGCCGTCGCTGTCGGAAAAGAATCTGCTTCCGTCGGGAGTAGTCGCATTTGCATGCGAATCTGGTTGCATTGAACTCAAACTACGGCTTTTTATCAAGCCGAAGCCGCATGCAATTGATCCAAATCCTTGCAGATGATTCATACCGGATACTCCTGCGAATACAAGAACGCGTGGGGAAGCTCACAGTTCCAATCTACGGACTTGCTGTGATGAATTGGTTACCAATCTGTATTCAAACTGTGACTACGTTGAATCGACGTTAAGTCACCGTAGTGCCCAGTTCTCGTAGGGGCGATGCCATGCATCGCACGGTCATGGTATGTGTCATGCCATGCATCGCTCAGTTACCGTAGGGGCGATGCCATGCATCGCCCGGCTCGCGTGGTGGCGCATTGCATGCGCCTTTCGCGTAGGTGGCATCTATACCGCCCCTTCGAAAGACCAAAGCTTCGTACCTGACTGTAGCGGGTGCTGCAACGGCAGTCATTTGCAGTCACAATACCCCAAAACAGAGAGTCCGCCTCTCACTTGCGTGAAACGCGAACTCCCCTTTCTTCCCGTGCGCAGAAACTTTTTGGAGGATTCTAGCTAGCGATCTTCGGCAGCCACAGCTTATCGCTCGTCATGAGAACGGTTGACTCTCTGTTCATTTGATTCAGCTCTGCAATCTGTTTTGCATACGCGATCACTTGCGACTCTGACGGTTGAACACCGTGTTGCATCAATGCTCGGCGTGCGATTCGGTCGAAACCGTCGCCTGGTTGAACGTCCACCTGTTCGTTTTGCTGTACTGCATCCGCTACTGCTTTTGCAGCGCTGGCGACGCCACCTGCGATGCTTGCGATGAGGCCTTCGCCGTCAAAATTTGTGTCACTTGAAGCTGCACCGGTTTCGCTTTCCGCGGCAGCCAATAGTGCTTTGCCGGCATTCAATGTTTCGGAGCTGATATGACCGTTTTCATCTACGAGTTTTCTTACGTACGGCTGGTTCCAGTCTTTGTACAGCGTCGAGACGATTTTGCGCTCTTCTTCGTTAAACATGGCTCCGCCAGAGTATTTATCCGCTTTGAGCGCGTTTACAAGGTCCAAGTAAGAGATGGAATCGGCCGCTCCGTCGCATCCTGCGAGTTTCTTGAAGAGAGCGTCACCACCTTCTTCGGAATCAAGCTGGCTTGCAATCTTTCCTGCCGAAATGCCGTCATTGTGATCTTTGATTCCCTCGTCATGCCGTCTTTGCAATTCATCGACCGCATTGTTCAAGTCGTTTTTCGAAATTGCTTCGTAGCCAAACCAATCTCTTGTGAGGTCGATTCCATGGGGGAATAAACCGAAATCGCCATGTTTCTTGCGCAATTCGTCATATTGGTCCAACAGCGCACCTGCCATTGCTTGGGAAACAGCATCATTACCCTTTCTGAAATTGTTGAGATCGGCGCGACTGAACTGTCCTTCTTGCTTGATTTCAAACCTGTGCTCTTGAGCCCACTTCAACGATAGTTCAGGAAGGTAGCCTGCCGAGTTCAGTTGGGAGGTCATTTCTGCCAGCTGTTTTTCGCGCTCTGCCGGCGCAAAATTCCTATTGATGGTGTCCACTTCAACTTTGAATTGATCGTAAGCGGCGTTGATACCACCGGCTCGCTCTGCTTTCTCTACGTTGGCTACAACATCATAGGCAGTCATAATAATTCTCCTTGGTAATAACCTTGAGACTGTAATCAGCTTCAGGCCGATGTCTTCAGTGAGTTGCGGGGGGAAGTGCAGCAGGGCTGCTCATGCACCCAATTTAGGCGGCAGTTGTTTTGGATTGGCTACTAAACTGTTGCGAAACTGCTACTGAAACAGAAATGTGCGCCGGTCCATACGCAGAACCGGTAGTTGTCATGAGTTTTTGCGTATCACCTGGCGCAGCCTGAAGCCCCACCGGTGGCGCTTTTCCCCGCCCAGCTTTAGTTCTGCCGGTTTTGGGGCACATATTAGAAGGGAGTACGGCACTCCCTGAGATGGATGGATTAAACGGACCAACAGCCCACGGAGCCCGATTAGTACATGGCAGGACTGGATTCACCCAGCAATCAGAAGCAAACGCCCGAGAAACAGGAAGGTGATAAGCCCAACCTGACCATCGAAAACGTTGGCGTCGGCAATTTTATAGTTGCCGGTGCACTGCCTGAGTCCGTTCGCAATCAGGAAGTTGCCGGTCAGGGCGGGGGACCAAACAAGTTGCGGTCCTATTTAGACACCGCCGTTCACCCTCTTGCCGAAGCCGTAACGACAACGGACAAGGGCGCCGACGAGATGTCCATGTACATGCGCGGCTTCCTCAAAACCCTTCCTATCTTTATGAAAGGCAAGGTTGCGCTGCCCTCTCTAGCTTTGACCTACATGTCCGACGAAGCGAAAATGGGCGATACGGTGCAAAACCAGCTCACAGACGCGGGACTCGGGCTGGGCAAAGGAGCTTTGCTCAAAGCCTCCTTCCGCGCGTTCGAAGGCGCCGCCATGACTCCGGGCGCGACCGGCGTCAGCATGGGCATCATCAATCGCGGCTCTGACACGATGCTGACGCGCCAGAATTACTATGACGCGAAGGGCGAGTTCAGCCTATCTCAAGGTATGGCACGTACTCTTTCCGTGACGGCGAACCCCGGCGCAATGGCTATCGATGCTGTTGCATTTGGCGTCAACGACGCGCTTTTCGCCACGGCATTCAACAAGTCGCGCGGTATGGTTTCGTACAAGCCGTCTACCCTCTATACAATGTCCGCCGGAACCATGGGCGTCACCAGCGGCTTCGGCCGCGAATTGGACCGACAAATTCGCGAAGATGGAAAACTCGACTTCGAGCAGCTCTCGCGCAAAGCGTTTCTGCAAGGCGTCTTCGATGCAGCCGGCGGTCGCGTAGGTGCATGGCAAGCAACCCGCGGAATGAAACTGGAGCCGGATGCTCCGGGCGCGATGGAGAAGGCGCGTTCAACACCGTTCCAGCGAGGTGAAATTGTCGATGCTCGGCAGCAAGCACTGCGCGATGGCACCTTCATTCCTGAGCGTCAGGTCCAGGGTTTGCACACTGAGACTTGGTTTGGCAAGGTAAAAACATCATCAGGCGAGCTTATACCAGCTGTTTTCCGCCCCAATGATAAGACGGAAGCGTTTGCAGTCCGCATGCAAAACGAAATTGCCGGTTACGGAATGAATGGGCTCGGTTTCAAGACGAACGTACCCGCGACAGTGGCTCGCACTGCGGAGATCAACGGCAAATCATATTCGGGCTTCATCCAAGAAATGAATGGACCGAACCTTGTCGATCACTTCCGCGCGACCACCGGAACGCCCGAAGGAGCGGTCGTGCCAAAGCAGTCCGTCCTCGATCATTTCCGCTCGTCCACGGCGCTTAAATCCAGCTACAGTGACGCGTTCCTCCATCGTATGGTGATGGGCGAATGGGACAACCATGCGATGAATATGTCCGTGTCGGACAAGGTGCACAACATCGACCTTGGTTACGCGTTCCGCGCTCCGACGTCGAAGCTTGAGCTTACACCTCTGCCGATGGCGCGTAAGGCGCATGAGACGCTGAGCCAGGGACTCTACAACGAATTCGCCGGCAAGCCGCTGAGCCCGCAGGCTAAGGCGGAAATGCAAAGTCTGCATTCTCGCTACAGCACGCCGGAAGGGCGTGCGCAGATGGAAGCGTTGGGTCTTACACCACGACAAGTGGATGGTGTTCTCGGACGCACTGATTGGTTCGCCACCAAAGCGCTCTTCCCGAAACAGCAAGAAGCCGTTTCCTACGTGCATCTCGCGCGCCTCAGTCAGTTTGCCAAATCTATTTTGAAACGACCTGCGCATAAGCCAGCTACGGAAGTTCAAGGCGACGGACAGTAGGTGTTCCTATTTGTGAGGCGACTGTAGAACAGGCTGTTGCCCCTCGTTTCAGCGCTTGCTGTCTGCCGACTTCGACAGCGATTTGCCAGCGTTTGCCGCATCAGCCTTCTCAACATCCGCCTTTTCCTTGTCTGTCAAAAACCATTCCCACTCGGTTTTTGCACCAGCTCGCCTACGTTTCCTCTGCGGCATAATGTTGTCTGCCTCCTCAAAACGCTTCTGCCGCCGCAAATTGTGCGCCAGCGACCGACTATATTGATAGTACTTTTCACCGTCTTTGGGAGAGAACAGCGCCAGCCGTTTGCGCATCCAAAGCTCCGTCGCTTTTTCGTCCTCACAATCCTTGTAGATATCTACATAAATTGAATAGACAAACTCAGACAGATTTCGATCCGGCTTTTTCTTCAATGCCTCGAGCGCTTTGTTCAGATTCTGCTTTGCTGCATCGTAGTCTCCCGCCCAAAACTGACCATACGCAGCTTCGCTGAGAACAAATGCCTCGCTCTTTGTTTTCTTCTCACTCTGCATCATGCTTGCGAGCAGCTGCGGTTTAGACAACTTCCGCTCCACCGCCGCATGAGCCCAGCGAATCTGCCCGTACAGTGGGTCACTTGGACGCGTCGTCTTGAGGAGTGTCTCAAGCTGCTTTTCGGCTCCAGGATAATCACTGTTTGCCACAAAAGAACGTGCGTAACTAAACTTGCGTGCAGTCGTATTAGCTTGTGGATACACCTCGGCGCAAATTACATCAAGCGCTTCGGTCATGCGCATTTTGTACTTCACTCTTCGTGAGTACGGAACACTACTCGAATAGCCACGCTCGTTCGAGTCGATCAGGGTTTTGAGCGAAACAAGCACCTGCGGATCGAGCTTGTTTTGAGCTTTCAATTTCCTTATGCGTTCCGCTGCATCCCTTAAATGCGCAATCGCCTTGTCCACTTCAAGAATGGAGTTGTAGCTCATTGCCGCCGCCAATTGCATGTCGACGCGCTCGTTTTCGCGAGTATCGGGCACTAACTTCAGCGCCTGTTCGAAAGCCTCAGTAGACTCGCGAAACTTTCGTTGCATTGCAAGCTCTTCACCATCATGCTTGAGCGACTGCCAGGATTCGACGGCGTGGGCGATTGCTGTTAACGAAATTGCCGCAGAAATCGATAGGAGGGCAGAAAGCGCGAACGTTTTTTCCTTGCGTCTGTAACCAATTAGTTGCGCCACGAGTGACCTTCTAGCTACCGGGGGACTGCCTTTATATTCCACGGGCACGGTGTTTCCAGCCCTCGACCGTTTTATGGGGCGAACAAACAAAATTTACGCCAGCGGGAACTACAGAGGTTCCTCCGCGTCGATACCGGCACAAAGCGGAAAACAGCAACCTTTCATTAGGGTTAAATGCTGACCGTTTTCGTGTGTTCGTGATTGTTTTGAAATTCGAACGATGCGCGAAGTGGGCAAGGAAACTGGAAAAAGCAGGAAGGGTAGAACTATGAAAGGGGCAATGAATACTCGTAAATTTATTCTGTGGCAAACAGCGCTTGTGCTGTCGATTGGAACCGCTCTTCCATCGTTTGCGAGCACACTTGTTGAGTTCAGTATCCCGCAGTTTCAGAAACAGGTAGCCTTGAGAGAGCCGGAGATTCAACGGTTGGGCACTTACGATCTGGCGCTCGTCATCGACAAATCCGCGTCAATGACGTACCGGCTGAACCAGCGCAATGCGCCCACACCTAAGCCTGCTGTCGTTGCGTACGAAGAAACGGTAGCGCCCGTTAAAGACCCTTCAGAGACAATCACTCGCTGGGAATGGTGCCGCAATCAGGCTGCCAATCTGGCCAATCAGATCAAGAAAGTCTTGCCGTCCGGGCTGAAAATCAGCATGTTCTCGAATAAGTACAATTCCTATTCGAATGTCGACGGCGGTAAGGTAGAAACTTTGTTCAATGAAGTAGAACCTAGTGGTGGAACGCATGTAAGCAAGGTTTTGCAACACCACTTCGATGAATATTTTGCACGTCGTGATGCTAGTGGCGGAAACACCAAGCCGCTGTTGTTAGCAATGATCACTGATGGTGCTCCTGAAGACGCATACAATGCGAAAGAAGCCATTATCAACGCAACGAAGCAAATGAAGAAGTCGGATGAGATTTTGGTGGCAATCTTGCAGGTTGGAAACGACCGTCGCGCCCCGAAGATTCTAGCTACGCTTGATCACGACTTGGTTGAACAACACGCCAAGTACGACATCGTCGAAGTGAAGTCTTTCGAAGAACTCAAAAAACAAGGCTTGGCGAAAACTCTCGCAAACCTCGTAACCAGAGAGCATGTAGCTTCACTGCCGCAAAACAAAATCTAGTAATAGAATTGTGGGGGCGCGTTGCACGCGCCCTCTTTTTATGGGGCGATGCGTAGCGTCGCCCTTTCTGCTTTTAAAGCGTGGGGGCGCGTTGCACGCGCCTTTTTCGGCTTTTGACGTGGTGGCGCATCGCATGCGCCTTTTCGGCTTTTGGCGTGGTGGCGCATTGCATGCGCCTTTCTGTAGGGGCATGTGATGCATCGCCCGGTATTTACTTCAAGCTCTCAACGAAATCACTAATGGACTTCTGAAACAACTCGCCATCAAAAACGCCGAGGTCATCATGCCCGCATCCTGGCAGCAGAACAATCTTCTTTGGCTCTGAAGCCGCCGCGAAATTAGCTTGCGAACTCTCAAATGGAACTTGCTCGTCGCGCTTTCCATGAATGAAAAGCACCGGAACGTGAACAGACTTGAACGTTGTAGGGTTGTCGATTTTTGTTTTTGCGAAACTAGAATCCGGAATAATCCACGACATTGGAAATATCTTCCGAATCGCGACCGTCAGCTGAGAAACTCCGCACAGAATTAGCACTCCGGCGCATGGACGTGCAGCTGCAGTTTGCGCAGCCACTGCGGAGCCGATTGACTCTCCGCATAGAATAATCTTTTCAGCTGGATATCCCAGATCTTTGCGCGCGTAATCGTACACGGTGAGCCCATCTTCCAGAATCGTATCGAGATTGTAGTCGCCTGTGCTTCGCGCATAACCGCGATAGTCATACAGCAAAGACGAGCAGTTTGCCTTCGTCGCGGCTTTGGCAATGTAAGTGCGCCCAATTAGGTTTCCGCCAGCGCCATGATTGACTATCATCAGCTTGTCAGCGCCGGGTTTCTTGAACAACCACGCATGCATTTTTGAACCATCTGCGCACGGGATGAATAAGGACACTTTTTTGATACCAGGTACAGGCTCGGCATCATACTTCTCTTTCGCTGATATGCGCGGATGAAGTACGGCTTTGCTGAAGAAAGAGAAGTCCTGAAGTGCTTGAATTGCGCTGAAGTAAACGTAAACCACCAAGGTGACGAGCAGTCCCAGAATAGTCATGCCTGCAACAAGTAGGATCTTCTTGGCTTTCAAAGTTGTCTATTGACCTGTTTTTTGGCCATCATAGCTTGCCAGAAGTGCTGTTTCCTTCTCAGGTCTCAATCCTGCTTTTCGTTCGGCTGCTGGATCGCGGCTTGCATCCCATTTGAGAGTGTCTCTGATGGTAGTCGCAAGTGATGAGTATTTGAGTCCGGCTCTATGTGCCTTCGAGCAGTCGATAGTTTGAAAGTAGCGGTGTTCTTCATCACTGGCTGGGATCCATAGTGGCATGTCCATCCACGGCGCGACTCCCGCTTCCAAAACTTTCTCGTCGCTCAACCAAACGAATTGCGCAAAGTTTCCGCCCACTGCATTGCATTCATTAAGAAGGGTCCGCATTGTAAGAGGTTCTTGTGGCCCTGTTGCGTTGAAAACTCCGGACACCTTGTTCTCAATTAGATGGATGGTCCACTTCGCCAGGTCGCGAACATCGATGAATTGAATCTTCTTTTCCGGATCTCCTGGCGCTGCAACTAGACCCCCTTTTGAAACACGCGTTGGCCAGTAGGTGAAACGGTCGGTCGGATCGTATGGACCGACAATCAGACCGGGTCTAATGATGAGCGCTTTTTCGCCGAAAACTTGTTGGACTACACGTTCGCATCCCACCTTCAAAGAGCCGTATTCAGCCTCGTCTCCTTCTTCGATGGATTTGACTTTCGCTGTCTCATTCATTCCCTTCGTTGGGAAGCCTTTGTAGACTGAAACACTGGAGATGAAAGTGTAGTTGTCGACCGAGTTTTTCAATATGTCAGCGGACCTTGCAACGACTTGCGGATCGTAGCCGCAGGTGTCAATTACTGCATCCCACTTTCTGTTGGTCAAAACAGATAGATCGCCCGAGCGGTCGCCAACAAGCTTTTCGATATTTGCTTGCTCATCCAGTGAAATCGTTCCACGGTTGAAAGTCGTCACTTCGTGCCCAGCTTCAAGAGCTGCGTTTACAATGTGCCGACCAAGAAATACAGTCCCGCCGAGTACTAGCAACTTCATAGACAATCCTGTCCTGGTTCTTGGTGGTTCGCAGTTTACTACGAAAAGGAAGCCACTCTAAGCGTGTTTGCGGAGTTGGGCTAACCAAGCTACTTGGCATGAAAAGTGGCCACATGTTTCGCCTGAAATGCTTTTGTTCTAACTCTTGAGAAGAACTCTCCTCGTCACTTGTGGGCGACATTTATTTGAGGCCGCTAATAAAGAGCGGTTCTCTTGGCATCGTGTTCTCAGCTCCTTGAGCTAAATGTGAGAGGTTGAAACTGAGAAAATCGAATCTACGAGACGACTGGAATTCGTTACATATGAAATTTGGAGCTGTTTTTCGAGGTTGTCATCAGGTGCGTTGTCAATCACGTGTGATGCTTGTCGCCCAATGGATACAAATACCGAGTGATGGTTTCCAGTATGAAAGTTTCAGAAATATGTACGTTAAGCCCGGAATGGCTGAGCCTTTGAGGCTGGTAACGTTGGCGTAACCGTGCGAGTTTACGATGTAAACGGCGAAAAACGGTACTTGATCGCTGTTTGGCGTTTCACATAGGTTCGCCGACGTTATTCCAACGATTTTTTTTGCAGCGAGGCATCCCCTACACACGTCCGGCGTCCTTTGGTTATCACGGTTTCCCTCAATCAGGATTTTTCCTGTAGAGAACGCCAGACTTTTTGTCGTGCCTAATACGCTGCTTCAATACAAGATCTAATTGGCTGCAATGTATTTGCAGAACCGCGCTAGCACTAGCCTGCGCTAGGTGTCTGATGCGCGTGTCTTAACGAAAAAGTGATCAGAGATTAGATGTGATCTCGCGATCTGGAGAGCATTATGTTCAAAGGTTTTATTAGGCGGATGCGCATCCCGCCCACGAATAGCTTTCGTGCAGACGAAAGCTACTTCGAGAAATTGCTGCGCTATATTCCCGGCGACATCGTTGCCGGATGGGTGGCACTTAATGGCGTCATCGTCGGAGAAGCAGGCAACTCGCCGATTCTTCAATGGATTGTTTTCGGAGCATTGCTCATCCTCAGTCCGCTCTACATGTGTTACATGAAGACGGACCCGCCGGGCATCAGTCTGCATAAGGCGTTTCCCTGCCTTGTGGCTGCCCTTGCGTTCGCTGTTTGGGTGTTCGCCCTCGGCGGACCATTTGCGGCACAGTGGCCGACCTTGTACAAGCCTGTATTTGGCTCTGTGCTCCTGATTCTTACGACGCTGATCATTCCTGTGTTGGAGAAGATTTTTTACGACACTACTCCGCCCGCACAGTAGTAAACCACTAGACCACTTGTGTGGCTGCAGAGAAAACTTTGCGAGCTACGTCATCTTGTTATCTGCCTGCGAGCGCCGGCTAGTCGCCGGCATTGGGCGCATGCAATGCACCCCCACGAGCGACAAAATAAAGGACTACACATGAGCGACAAACTCAAGATCATGCAAACCCGCATCGCCGACGGCGTCGTCAAAGACGTCGATGGAATCGAACTTTACTGCGCATCTATCGGTTATCCCGACCTGAAAGCATTGCCGACTGGCGGAGAATTCCGCAGCGGATGCGATTGCGAACAGCCTGAACTTGTTGAGCCTGCTTTTCGTGACTATGTCTCAAAAGCTGAGTTCGTTGCGCACGCTGAAGCAGCCTGACAAAACATATTTCGTTCTGCTTCGGAAAAAACTCACTACTAGCCGGCTATTGACGGCTAAGGAAACTTTTTATGAAACGTGCTCTTATTGCGCTCGCGTCCACAGCGGCGCTTCTTACCCTTTCCGGCTGCGCGAGCTTTCAGCCGTCGACGTCGGTTCACACTCTTGCGACGAACCAGCCATCCTTCATTGACATGGATGCGTCGCGTCGTGGTGTCGTCATCATTCCGCGAGTTGGCGGCGGTTACGTCACTTGTTCGGAACCATCACCGGATGTTGCTCTGGAAACAGTGACAAGGATTCTTGCCGAGGCCAAAACCAGCGGCAGTGCAAATATCGATGCGAAAGCCGAAGCTGAATTCAGAACCGCTGTTGTTCAGCTGTCTCGCACAGCAACATCGTTGCGTTTCTTAAGGGAAGCCATGTTCCGCATCTGCGAGCAGTCCATAAACCAGGATTTGTCCGCCGAGCAAGTGACTAAGCTCTACGAATTAGCGATTCTGACATCGCTAAAACTGGCTGAGGCAGATTTGGCAAAGAATCAGACCGAGCTAGCTAAAGAGCTTTCAGATCCGAAAGTTCGCGAAATCTGGCAGCAAGTTTTCGGTGTGCAGCCTGTGACCGGAACAGCTAAATAGCTAGTTCTACGCAGAACTGTGTTTTTTACAACCCAAATTTTTCGTGCAGTTTTTTTGAGCAAAAGCTTGTGCACGCACGTTGCCATGCAACAGCGCACAACGAGAGAAACCAAACAATTTCAAAGGAAGAGACACATGTCTAAACAAGCAATTTACCAGTACGACGTCCTCGGACGTCTCCAGGAAGTCCAGTTTTCTACTGGCGGCCGTATTACTTACGAATACGACGAAATGGGCAACAGAAAGAGCGTTACTCAGGTTGCAGCCGCTGATTGCTGCTTCAACTGGAGAGGTGACTGGAGCAATTCAACCAATTATGTGATAGGTGATGCCGTCGCGTTCGGAGGCTCTTCGTACATTGCCGTCGCGGATAACCTTAACAGTCCGCCGTCGTCTAGTAGCACCGACTGGGACGTTTTGGCGCAGAAAGGCGATACTGGTGCAACAGGTGCGACCGGGCCGGAAGGGCCGCAGGGTCCGGCGGGTGCAACAGGAGCCACTGGCCCGGAAGGACTCGTTTGGCGAGGAGCCTGGAGCAGTTCAACGGCGTATGCAGTTGACGATGCGGTTTCTATCAATGGTTCATCCTACATTGCCATTAACCCCAATACCAACAGCCAGCCGCCTTCTGCGGACTGGAATTTGCTGGCGGCGAAGGGTGACTCTGGCTCCGGTTCAGGCGGTCTGGTCTGGCGTGGCGTATGGAACAGTTCCACTGCTTATGCCGTCGGCGATGCCGTGTCGCTAAACGGGACTTCCTACATTGCTGTCTCCGCCAACACGAACAGTTCGCCACCGTCTGCGGACTGGAATACGCTGGCCGCAAAAGGTGATACCGGTGCAACTGGTTCTACCGGAGCTCAGGGACCTCAAGGCGACCCAGGTCCTCATGGAGCGACCGGTGCAACTGGTGCAACAGGACCTGAAGGACCGCAGGGACCCGCTGGTGCCACGGGTGCTACCGGTCCTCAAGGCGCGACTGGTCCAAAAGGGCTGAATTGGAAGGGAGCGTGGAATTCTTCCACTGCTTACGTCGTTGACGATGCTGTCAGCGAAAGCGGCACTTCTTACGTCTCGAAGACTTCCAACACGAACAAGCCCCCGGCATCCAACCCCAGCGATTGGGACGTTTTGGCGCAGAAGGGAGACACTGGCGCAACGGGCGCAACTGGTCCGCAGGGGGCGACCGGTCCTCAGGGACCAGCAGGGTCTGATGGGACGACCTCAGTCAAAACGGTATGGAAAGCAAACGATACCGGACGTACCTCAACCACCACTCTTGCAGATGATCCTGACCTCTTCTTGAGTGTCGAAGCCAACAAGACGTATTACATTACTGGTTTCCTGTATGCCAGTGGCGGTGGCGGCAACGTCAAATTCACTCTCGTTGGTCCCAGTGGTGCCACCATTGCTTGGAGATATGACGACTCCGCTGTGTTGGCAGCTGGAGCCACTTCTGTAATCGACATCAATAGCACCCCCCGTCCGGCTATGTTCTCCGGACGCCTTGTAGTTTCTTCTACTGCCGGACAACTGAAACTGCAGTGGGCTCAAAACAGCAGCAACGGTAACGCATCAAATTTGCTTGCCGGCAGTGCGTTCACTCTGATTGAGATGTAAGACCTGCATTGTCCTTCTGCTCACTTGGCAGACAGGCTTTGCATAAGTCCTTTTTGCAGAATTTAGCGAACAAGATTCAAAGGAATCACAAAAATGCAAGACAAAGCAAAAGAAAGCACTTCTACTGTTGCAAGAGTGCTGAATCCAGGCTTTGGAGGTAAACTGCCTTCACTTTCGGACATTCCATCGAAAAATCGAAAGAAGAAAAGAGCCTTCCCCTCTAAAGTCAATCGCTCGAAGAAATCGTTTTCGGCATCAAATACGGTGCCCGGGCCTGACTCAATTGTAGAGTTGGCGCGAGCACTGAGAGAAGACGTAGACCTTATCTACGAATGGGTCTACTCAAACGTCGATTTTTACCCTATGTACGGCGTTCACCGTGGTGCACTTGGCGCTCTGACAGACGGAAGTGGCGGTGCCTGGGAGCAGGCCGAGTTGATGGTCAAGCTGCTGCGGCAGGCTGGTCATACCGCCGATTTCGTGTCCGGTAGGATTCGTCTGAATAAGGCGCAGATCGATAATCTGTTGGGCACTCACAACACAAACGACCCCCTTGTTCCGCTCAATATGCTCAACTATGGGCAAATTCTCGATCTCAGCTCATACTCGGTTGTTAGCGGACTGCTGGTGTATGCAGATATTTATCACGTCTGGGTGCGGGTCAATATCGGCGGCACCAACTATGTCTTCGACCCTGCGATGAAGTCCTATGCCTATCAGGCAGCCAATCCCAATCTCGGCACCATTACTGGATTCAATGAGACTACGCTGATCAGCCAGGCGCAGAGCGGTGCAACGGTGGGCGCTGACTACATCCAGAATTTCAACCGCACCAATGTGCGCAATAAATTCAAAGAGTACGGCACCAATCTGCTGAACTGGATCAATACCACCGATTTCGACGCCACGATGGAAGACATCATCGGCGGTCGGAGCATTCAGCCGCAGACAGGCTTGCCGCTGCGAAATTCGACGCTCGGGTACGAAACGCCTGGTGACACGCCCACTATCTGGACTGGAGAAATTCCGAATGATGAAAGAGCTAAGTATTTTGTCAATTATGCTGACTTCACTGCACCTTTCGAATTTACGACTGACGAGATCTACGGTAAGCGTCTGACGCTGACCTTCAATGCCAACAATGAATCCGAGTTGCGGCTTGATGGCGTATTGAAAACAACCGGTGTAGGGCTGCCGTTCGGTCAATATCAGCTCACCCTAACTATTGAACACCCATTTGGCAGTACGTTTGCGAACGCTTCATTTAGCCACGTGCTGGACTCTCCCGGCACATACTTCATTGGCACGTCTTTTGGACCGATGTCGCAGTCCATGGTGGACAAGCACCAGAATGCGCTTCTGGAAATCCAGGCGGCGGGCGGTCTTGATGGCAGTGAGCCGGTACTGGGAGAATCTCTGGCAATTCAGTTTTTCCTGCATGTCAGCCAGAGCAGTCAGACGCTAGACATTCTCCAGCGCATCGGCAATACGAACCTGTTTACCTGGCACTTCTGCGGGGTGGTCGGCTACAACTCTGTTTATGGTTGCCCGTTCATTGATTTGAAGGGGCGCAACAGTGGCGTACTGAGTCGTGTTGGCGACACCAACATGGGCAACAAAGTAACGACTGCCGGCGAATTCGTCCTCAACGGATTCGAAGGCGGCATCATGCAGCAACGTTTTCCGGTCAGTGGTATCGCCACGCCCACAATGCTGGAAAAGGCAATTTCGCTGGGGCAAAAAGTCTTCGACGCCACACAAGCAAATTGGCAGTCCGGCTCAAACGTTCGCAGTCAGCTGACGAACTACACCGCAGAGCTGCCTGCCCTGGACGCTCAGATCAATACGGAAAATCGCCGCCTCATTATCCACGAGAATGGAGCCACCACGCTCGGCAATTGGGTAGGTGCAGGCTGGCAGGCTGTCGAAATCACCGGGCAGCAGACGGCGATGGCTGGACTGATTTCCGGTACTATCTTCGGCGGTGCCTGCTCCGCATGGAATAGCGGTAATAAAAACAGGGGACCGAAGAAGTGGCGTCCGCGGAGGCAAAAGAAATCTAAAGACCCAGTTGGTCTTTATACCGGCGATCTTTTCTATGACCGCACCGATTTCTCCGTCGGTAGCGGTGCTTTCCCCTATAGCCTTGATTTCGGTCGCAGCTACAACTCCGCAAACCGCTTTGATGATGGTCCGCTCGGTAAGGGATGGACCCACAACCACGCATCGAGCTTGAGCATCGTGAGCAACGGCACGCGAGGGTTGGGTGAGACATCACCTAAAGAAGCTGCGGGCGCCATTGCGTATTCGTATGCACTGATTCAGTTGGGTTTGAACAACGCTAATAGCCCAAGCCTGACAGAAATGTTAATTGGTGCTGTCAGCACAGCATGGTTGATGGATCAGTTGACCAACAACTCGGTTGTTATTGCCGCCTCTGGTGAGGCATTCAACTTCATCAAGCTGGTGGACGATACGTTCAATCCTCCGGCAGGCGATGCGCATACGCTGGTTAAAAACGGGGACGGGACTTACACACTAAAAACTACCCAGCAGTTGGCGTGGAATTTCGATACGAACGGACGTGTGACAAGCTTTGTCGATCCGGCAGGCATGACGGTAATTTATATCTACAACTCCGGCACAGGGTTGCTTGAGAGCGTAAGCAACGGACTTGGCCGCACGCTGACTTTCTCGTACACGGGTACACGACTGACCAGCGTCTCCGACGGAAACGGACGTTCTGTGCAGTATTCCGTTGATTCGAGTGGAAATCTCGTCGCATTCACTGATCCGCTTAACCACACGCACACCTTCGAGTATGCATTGCCTGGGCAGATGACGAAAATTTACCTGCCGAAAGATCCTTCAGTTGCAATCGTGGAAAACACCTACGATTCACTAGGCCGGGTTAAGACGCAGAAAGGAGCCGATACAGGGACGTACAATTATTTCTTTGCTGGTTCCCGCTCGGAGGAAGTGGATCCATTTTCAAACAGCAGCATCACTTATTGGAACAGACTGGGTTCAGCAGTGCGCACCATTGACGCACTTGGCTATGAGACTGTCACCGAATATGATGGCTTGAACCGTCCCGTCAAAGTCACGATGCCGGAGGAAAACTCCGTCTTGATGAGTTATGACAACAAAAACAACGTCCTTAGCACAACAGCAAAGGCCAAGCCAGGCTCTTCCCTTGCTGACATCGTAAACACGTTTACGTTTGATCCCGTTTGGAACAAAGTCGCCACGGTCACTGACGGACGTGGCTTCATAACCACGTTTGATTACGATAACACGACGGGACGCCTGCTTTCTGTGGTTCAGCCGCAGGTTGATGGGCAAAATCCGACGACAGTTTTCACATATAACTCGCGCGGTCAAATGCTGACCGCTACCGACCCTACAAACATTGTCACGAAAAACACGTTTGATACTGCGACTGAAAAGCTGTTGTCAACAGTTTACGATTTTGGCTCAAGCCCGCATCTCAACCTTACTAGCAGCTTTGGCTACAATGCAGTCGGCGACACGACTTCAGTCACTGATCCTCGCGGTAACACGACTAATTTTTTGTTTGATGCAGCGAGGCGTTTAACACAGCGCACCGAGGCTTCGCCGTTTGGCTTCATCACTAGTTTCGGCTTCGACGTTAACGATCAGTCGACTTCTGTTCAGCGGCAGACAGGCTTGCCGTCGCCTAATCAATGGCAGACATCAACCAGCGGTTTCACCATCACCGGTATGCTTGATTCCATCACTAATCCATCTGGGCACGTGACTGATTACGTTTATGACACCATGAACCGGCTCTTGAGGACAATCGACCCGGAGAATCGCACAGTCGAATTTTCTTACGATGCTTTGAGCCGCGTGTCAACAGTCAAAGACCCTGCAAATGTCACCGCCGGTACGCGCACGTACACGCCGAATGGCATGCTCGCTAGTATGAAGGATGCGCGCGATAACGTCACGACCATGGAGTATGACGGCTTTGACCGCCTGACCAAGCGCATCTATCCTGATACTACATTTGAGTGGAACGAAGAGTATGACGCCAACGGAAATGTGACTAAAGCACGGACTCGTGCAAACCAGCAAATCTTGATGGTATACGATGCTCTTAATCGCATGACGTCAAAAGAGCCTGTCGGGACACCCGTGCAGACCATGACCTACGACCTAGCTGGGCGATTGAAGAAGATTTCGACGCCTGTAGTTGCTGGTGACCCTACGAGCGGCGACTTCGAATTCTCATTCGATACAGCCGGACGTCTTATTCAGCAGAAGAAGCCGGACGGAAAGAACGTCGATTATGTGCTAGATGCTAACGGCAATCGCACAAAATTGACTTACCCAGATGGTTACTTTGTCGACTACGCCTTTGATGAATTGAACCGTCTGACTGACATTAAACTGAACGGTGTATCGACTGCAGCAGCGGCTTTCGAGTTCAGCGATTTGTCCAACAGGAAAAAACTAACCTACGGAAACGGTTGCGTGGTCGATTATGGCTATGAAATTGACGATGACATGAACAGCCTCACGCATTCGTTCGTCGGAGGGTCTGTCACTTTCAACTATTCGTTTGACAACATTCACCAGGTGAAGGACCAGTTTGTGTCGAATGACAACTTTATGTGGGATGCGGTTGTCGATACGACAACAGAGTACGAGGAACTCCCTGCTTTCCCGATCAATTCGCTCAACCAGTACACGAAAGTTGGAGGAGCCGTCTATTCTTACAATCCAAATGGCTGCTTGACCAGCAACGGCATCTGGACCTATGGATACGACACTCTGAATCGTTTGACTAGCGCCACCATGACTGGTGTCAACGCGAGCTTCCTGTATGATCCGCTCAACCGTCAGGGCGAAAAGAATGTCGATGGCGTGAAAACCCGCTTCCTTTATGACGGAATGCAGCGCATTGAGGATTATGACAGTTCTGGAGTGTTGCTCAATCGCTTCGTCTATGGGCCAGGTCTGGACGAACCTCTCGTTCAAGTCTCAGCAGGTGGAACATTGACTTATCTGCACCAAGACAGACAAAGTTCTCTTATTGCTGCGACAAATTCGAGCGGAGCGTTAGTGACTAGCCTAGCGTATGGTCCCTTCGGCGAGACTAGCTCATTGGCAGGAGTTCCTGCTGGCTATACTGGACAAAGATTTGATGCTGAAACAGGCTTGTACTATTACAAAGCCCGCTACTACTCGCCTACAATCGGCCGTTTCCTTCAGCCTGATCCCATTGGCTATGCCGATGGCATGAACCTGTATTCCTATGTCGGAAATTCGCCGGTAACCTTAATGGATCCGTTAGGTCTTTTGCAGTTTTGGAGTGTAGGCGGAATTGGCTGGAAAATGTGGCTCGATGAGTCGCAAAAGGATCCAGAAGACGCCGGAAGAGCAATGTCAGCACCTGCGATTGGTGCTACCAAAGATGAATTCGATCCTCATATAAAGTTTGCACCGCCCAAAAACAAGGGTGCTGGTTCTCCTGGTTCAGGCAATCCTGGCGCTCCTAGTGGCGGCGGGGCGTCCTTTAAAAATCCGACATCCGGAGGTGGTGAATTTGCTCCCGATAGCGATCCAGTCCCGCTTAAGGACCCATTCGGAAATGTTTGGGATCCGAAGTGGCTTTCGGATCCGAGAGGTTCCATGCACCGTGCCGCGCAAGACTGGGGGGACCAAAATGCATTTTTGTTGGAAAGATGGGATCGTTGGGCTGAACGATTCTCCGACTGGTTTACGATGAAACCTGACCAATTCAACCGAAAACATTCTATTGATCCTGCCGCACATGATTCCTGGATGAGATCACATACTCCGCGATCACAATGGGATCCAAGTTGGACCCACAAATTGGACAGTCCGAATTGGCCATATCCGAACAACGGTAACCGCCCAACTCCCTACAACAATAATGTTAACCCGCATATATTTAATCCATTCCGTACACCTGGCGCTGCATCCCCCGGCTTTCAGGGTACGGGCTCTGGAACTACCACTGGTTAATAAAAACCATTTCATAGCTGATACAATCACATCAGCACGTATTTGTGAGCATGATGAAGAAGTTATTCATTGTCGTATGCGTTCTTATTCTTGGAATTGTAATTGCAGTTCTACCGCTCGAATTGTGGCCACATATTTCTGGCCGTGTCCTTTTGTCTGGTGATGTTGTCCTGGTAGATGGCACGCCACCAAATATTTTTTCCAGGGCGCTTGGACGACTCATCGTTGTATTTTCTGCTGCCACTTTCCTTATAACTCTAATTACTGCATATCTCGCCGGAAGACCAACGAACTCTAAGCAAGAGAAGTAATCAACTATTCCGCAAGATTTGGAGGGCGTTCTCATCGATAGAGAAATATTAAACATTGACTAAACCTAGGCACTCACCGCGAGGTGAGTGCCCTTTTAAGTCCAACACTTATGATTTGACGAACCATTGTTCCAGTTTTTTTCTGATTGCTTGAGGAAACTAAAAATGCAAATCGTTTCCAAAACCTTTGAAGCGTCGTGCATCCAACTGCGTGTATCTGACCGTATGCTGAATGTTCTTGTGCCCAAAATAAGCCTGAATTGCTCGGGTATCAATGCCTTGTGACGCCAACTGGAAACCTTTTCCATGGCGTAGCATGTGGGCATGCACAGGCAGTTTGATTCCGGACACATCCCCTGCGCGAACAACAATCTTGTGAACTGCATTATGAGACAGCGGTCCTTGCCTCTCAGAGGCGAAAACAAAGGCTGACTCCTCATAGTCTCGCCTGAGCTTTCGAAGAGCCCTAATTTCGTCTCCTTCAAGAAAGTGGACGGAGGGATCACCATTTTTCAAGCGGTTGACGTGGAAACGGCCTTTGTCTAGGTCAAACTGTTCCCACTTGAGGTCAATTAGCTCGCCAACTCTTAGAGCATGCCTGTAAGCAATCAAGATTATGACAGCATCGCGGAAGCCATGCCGACCAACTGACTTGGCTGCGTCGATCATCTTCTTCACTTCCGAAGGCGTCAAATACTCGCGAGCACGCTTTTCCGCATTCGGTCTCCGAGGCGGAGGAGCGGCTCGCTTCTTTTTCTTTGTGACGGACTTTACCATAAATGATAGCTAGCTCGAAAAACAACAGATTTCGAAACGAAGACAGGAAGCCTTGTTTTAATCTCTTTTGCCCGAAACATTACCATAAAAGGACATTCTTGGTAATGTTTGCGTGACGGAGGGATTCGAACCCTCGGGTGCCAGTCTCCTGCCACCAACTGTTTTTAAGACAGTCGCCTTCGACCGCTCGGCCACGTCTCCTTGCGGATAACAAGATTTTTCCCGACTAAACGGATGACCAAACAGGCATTCTTGGTAATGTTTGGGTCTAGCCCGATTCTATTTTTGTCTTTTAGCGAGCGACCCTATAGCAATGGCCGCCTAAGTGGAGCGTGTTCATACGCTATTTTAGAGCAGCAGTACCATGAATCTTCTGTTCTCGCTTTGGCGCAGTAGTTGCATAACAACGCCCCATGCTTTTCTCTATATGCGCGAGCTAGACCTTCCCAGCTTCTACTGGCGCTCAGACTACGCCTAATGAGTATGTTCGTATGAAGCTCATTTAGCTGAGTTGGCAGCCAGTCGTCGCCTTTTTTACCTCAAAAACCATGCTTTCGCCAACCAAGAGTACGCGAATGAAATCGGGACGAATCGGCGCTTCCAACGTGTCTTCCCAAAGAATGATTGTTTCTTTCATCCTCTTTCTCCTTTGATCATGGTTTCAGACAATTTTGTATCCAGGCTGGTTTAGCTTGGAAGTGCTGCAAAATATTTTCCACGTATAAATGCGAAAGTACTATCTGCCATTCGCAGAGGTTATCCGTAATCTATTAATCAACTTGCTACTTTGGGAAGTGGGCGCAATTATTATGCGCCCACTTTTACTTCTCCGAAAATTCTTCGGATTTCATTATCCACTGAGGACTAGTTATTCCAATGCCTCGGACTCGGTAGTAATTCACTACTTCATTACCGTCAACGGTAAAATCAACATGATAAATGTTTTGCTCACTAGCCCAATTCCCAGAAGCGTCAAATGTATAGAATTTCTTACTCGACAGCGCGTGCTCACGCAGTGATCCAAAAAGCCTTTTTATCGATGATAGGGTTAGCTTGTTCCAAGTCCCGGACTCATCATAAAATCCAAGTCGTGTGCTCACGTTTTCCAAGTCTTTGATGCTTCTGGGTGGCACATTGACTGAATAGAGCCGACCCACACCATGGCTATCCGTACGCAATTCAATAGTGCCTTGCTGAAATTGCTTTGGCGGCAAAATTGTACTTTTCAGCCTAGCCACATGATTGACATATGATAATGCCCATTCCTCGCCAACTTCGTCAGAAATTGAAGTACTAGCAATTGAGAGCTTTTCCGCAAGTGCGGGCTGAAGCATTGCTTGAAGAGTCGCAATAAGAAAACAATTCTTGATGATTTGTCTTTGGTATAGGTTCATTTCGAATTCCTATGAAAAAAGCAATATGCCTTCCCTGCCTGCCAATGAAAGCTCCATGCAATTGCGGCTGCGGCAGGAAGGCGAAGAAGAGAAAGGTGAGAAGGGTCGCGATTGAATTGTAAGTCGTGAGCGAATATCAGTTCTAATCATGTGAAAGAATTGGAATTTTCTCCTTACCGGAGTCATCCATTATGACCACAAAATCATTCGCGCCGTTTATGCAGGTTTTCAAATATGACTTAACCCTGTTCAGCATCAATCGTGGATTCTCTCCCACGCAGTAAAGGGTGAAATATCCTTGTCCAACAATATTCCCTTCAATTTCACCCAGTGATTCATTGACTAAAATCGACTCTATTTTCTCAATAAACTCAAATGAGAGAAAGTCGAGCTGCGCCTCCCAGAAGGGCGATTCTTCCAAAAGCTCTACATGAATCTCCAAGGTTTTTGTATCTGGTTCATCAACAGGTTCCAGAGTCTTTTCAATTTTGGTACGTGAAATTTCTGCTTGTACGTGAAATGCTCTTACCTTAAAAGAGCGAGACTCGAGATTAAAGTGATCGAGAATGAAAACGAGCGTTTTGACTGCCTCTAGTTGGCAAAACTTAAATCCGAGAAAATGATCATCGTGGTCGAAGTCAGCAACTGGGATTACAGAAATGGTCTTCAATACTAGCAGTTGAGGATCTTCTACGAAGTCAATTCGGTATTTATTCTCATGCGACAAATCTTGAATAACTTCTAGTTTGTCAAACCCTGTTTTGAGAAAGAAACCCGTATCCGCAAAATCAATACTTATAGTTTTGACCAAGGTTTCGTGACGTTCGTTGATCTGCTCGAGAGTTGCGGGCTGCAAGAGTGAAGAAACAGCGCGTATGGAAATTTTCTGCATTGTGGCTTTTGATTAATTGGGGGGAAGTCCTATCTTACTAAATCGTCTTCATTGGCAAGTTGCTGTGGTGTTTTGCCGCGATCAATCCATCTAAATACTGAAGCGAATGATAAGACAGAAGCCACTATAGTCAGTACGACCAAACCGAGAGCGACGATGTATCCATCTGGCTGTAGTCATTTTTTTCGCGTCTCTCCATTACTTGCTTCGCTAGAAAAGTTTAGGATATCAATAAAGTTTGGTTGCCTGCGTCTTCAAAGCTCATATACGAATTCGTTTATGAAGTGCTCTCGCTGAGAATATGTTGAATAGAACAAAGGACTTGCCGCACAATTCTTGGATTTGATTCCCGATAATACGGCAGCGCGATGACGGCTTGCGACAGTGCCCAGCCTCGGCCGCGGAGCCAAGAAGCGTCGTCTACTTCAAGTACGTTTCGAAATTTCTCGCGACTTTCTTCGTAAAACAGGCTCCAAGCAGGTTGAAGATCGCAAGCGGGATCGCCGACGTTGAAGCTGCCCCAGTCGATTACTGAGGACAATCGTCCATCGACGACTAGTAAATTTCCCGGAAGTAGATCGCCGTGTACCCACGTTTCTTTACCGTTCCAGACCGGCGCGTTAAGCGATTCTTCCCACGAGAGAAGTGCGGCGGCGTCGTCGATTCGGTCGCCGAGTTGAGCAATTGCATTCCGAACTGCTTCGTCGCGTTCCGCGAGTGGTGCGCCCCTACCTCCGTGAGGACGTTCATGTGCGCCCACCGTATCAACGGTTCTCAACGCTCGAATGAATGCGGCTAGATCAATTGCTGCTTGCTCCAAATCAAAACGTTCCGCACTACCATGCTCAGTAGTAGCGATGGTAATACCTGTTGATGATGCACTGCCGGTAGTGGCATTGCTCGTGATCAAATCATTGGCACTGACTCCCGGCAACCATTCGCAAATCGACCAGTCAAACGGATAACCTTCCGCCGGATGTCCTATGCCCACCTGCACCGGCAATGCAAGTGGAAGATGCGGTGCGAGTTTCGGCAGCCACTTCGCTTCCTTCGCTGCTTGCGTTGCCGCCCATCCGATGATCGGAAGCCTTATGCAAAGTTCGTCCCCGAGCCGATAGATGTGGTGGTCTGTTCCGTACGTATCGACCAACTCAATCAGCAATTCTGCCCATTGCGGAAACTGCCCCGCCAGCAATCGACGAACGAGTTCGACGTCCGTTTCGATTTCATCGGCATGCATTTTTTGTCGGCGAGGCATGCGTTATTATTGATCGCGCGTAACTGTTCCGCCAATGTCAGGTGAATCGTGAAAGACGTACCATTCCTTCGCTCTGTTCAGCCCATCGTTTCGATACTCCTGGTCTCGCTCGCATGCGGGGGATGCAACAACTCGTTCGAAGTGAAGTCTGATTCTAAGTCTGGTCTGACCTACAATTCCACCACTAAGAATGGCTCCGACTCAGTCGATAAGTCTGCTTGGACGGGTGCCGACGGAAAGATGAATTCGATTACCAACGAACGCAAAGTGACAGATGGAAAGTCGATGCGTTTTTCTTCACGGACAATCAACGGAGTCGAGACTAAAATCGAGGCGCCGGGCGATGTGGTTTTCTTGAAAGGAAAACCCAGCAAATGGACTGCCAATGCGAAAGTTACGCTGTACGAAAATCGTGACGGCGTCAAGAAAGAAGGAGAACTTCGCCCGGACGGCGAGCAGATGAAGGTTTGGATGAAGCAGGGCAACTCTTTCAAGCCTGGCACTCCTGAAGATCAGGCTTGGGCGGATAAGTTGGTGGCGACGTTCAATTTCGATGACACGCCGGAGCCGGAGAAAAAGAAAGAGGTTGTGAAGCTAAAGCTCGGTGATCCGCAGTTTTCGCAAAAGCTTTCGGCCCTCCACTACGCGAAAGATGTCGCTGAAGTTATTACGGAAAAGGCGAAGTCGCCGACGCTGAGCGCAAAAGAGCAAGTAGCTCTGATTGATGTTGTTTTTGAAAAAGTGCACTACGACAAAGATCAGAAGGCGATTCTCTTGGAGCTGATCCACAGGAAAGATCTGGCGAAAGAAGCGAGCGCGCATTTGCTCGACAAGCTCGACAAGATTCACTACAAAGAAGACCAGAAGCTGATTCAGCGCGAATTGTTCGATAGAGCATCGGCTCACTGACGGTTTCCCTTATCAGTTCCAAAACATCCTGCACTCACCTGAATCAATGATTTCGTTGTCGCCTGATATCAGCGGCAAGCTGAGCCTCTTTGCAGTAGCTACTATCAGCGAATCGAAGGGATCTCTGTTGAAATTCAAGCCGTGAGCAATAATCAAGTCCTCAGGCAGCATTTCGCACAGCGTCAAATTCTTGAAGAAAAAGTTTTCCGAAATCAGTTCTTCGTATGAACCAATAGCCTTGATCCGGTCTGTCTTGCGCAGCAAAATAGAAAATTCCCAGGCGACCGCTGCGGGGACCCAGATGTGGCTTCCCTCGCCGAATTGTGCCGACTTGAAAGAGACCAAGACTTTTTTGGGTAACTTGGATTCTTTATTTGCTAGGTACCAAATCAGAGGATGGGTATCAGTGACTAGAAACTGTTCTCGCATAAGTTAATCGGATATCTTGCGCAAAGTTCTTTCGATTGACTTATCGAAATCGGCCGATACGGACCTGTTTTCTTTTTCCAAATCCAGATCGTCTTCCAAGACCAAGAAGCCGCGTGCTTCCCTCCTTGGACGCTTCTGTCTTTTTTCGCAGCTACGTAGCCATGCATACTCTTCTTCGCTTACCAAAACCGCGGATACTTTGCCGTAGTCCGTAATTTCAACTGCACCGCCGCCCTTCGCGACTGACTCGATGAGTGTGGAGAATTCTTCGCGCGCTTGTGCTTTGCCAACTCTTTTTTGAATCTTAGACGCCATGCTTTATTTCTCCAGGTTGTACAAAATATTGTACAGAATGCGGTCGCTCTTGTAAACTCGGAAACGTAATCAGTATTAAGTTTCTACTGTGCTTATAGGCACTTTCCGTCTCCCACGTGCTAAATTTCCACGCCTAATATGGATTTATGGCTTCTCTAGATAGGGGACGGTGCGATGACCAGCATTACGAATTTCATTGAGCATCATTTTCGGCACTTCAACGCCGCGACCGTGAAGGACGCAGCGCGGGCGTACGTCGAGCATCTGCGCTCGGGCAAGAAGATGATGATCACTCTGGCGGGCGCCATGAGCACCGCGGAGCTTGGCTTGTCGCTGGCTGAGATGATTCGCAATGACAAAGTGCAGATCATCACCTGCACCGGCGCCAACTTGGAAGAAGACATCTTCAACCTCGTTGCGCACGACCACTACGAGCGCATTCCCAACTATCGCGAGTTGACGCCGCAGCAAGAAACCGCCCTGCGCGAGCGCGGTCTCAACCGTGTTACGGACACCTGCATTCCTGAAGATACTGCGATTCGCAAGATCGAAAAGCATGTTTTGAAAATCTGGGAAGACGCAGATAAAGCCGGGGAAAGGCTCTTTCCGCATGAAGTGATGTACCGTCTTTTGAAGTCGGGCGTTTTGAAAAACGAATACCAAATCGACCCGAAAGACTCATGGATGCTGGCAGCTGCTGAGAAAAACTTGCCGATCATCGTCCCAGGTTGGGAGGACAGCACGCTTGGAAACATCTTTGTTTCGCACGTTGTTACGGGTGAACTCTCATCTTGCCAGATTATTCGCGGCGGGCTGGAGTACATGCAAGAGCTGATCAAATGGTATGAGGACAACAGCTCAGAAGGAAAAGGCATTGGCTTCTTCCAAATCGGTGGTGGTATCGCTGGCGATTTCCCGATCTGTGTTGTTCCGCTCATTCAGCAAGACTTGCAAAAGCCATGCCCGTTCTGGAGCTACTTCTGCCAGATCTCAGACAGCACCACGTCATACGGCTCCTACAGCGGCGCCGTGCCCAATGAGAAGATCACGTGGGGCAAGCTGGAAGAAACCACTCCGCGCTTCGTAATCGAGTCGGACGCAACCATCATCGCGCCGCTCATCTTTCAATACGTGCTGGAGAACAAGGAGCTTCCTGCTTCGGCTAAGAAGGAAAAAGCAACCGTTTCCGCCGGCAAGAAGTAAGAGATCGTGGGGGCGCGTTGCACGCGCCCGTCAAAATGTAAGGGCGACGCATGGCGTCGCCCTTCTTTGTTTGGGAGCCTCATGCGGCTCCCTGTCAGGGCGAATGCCAGTAAACGCTATGTCGAGATTAGCATGAACCCCGACTTCGCCTGCACTTCAAGCCCGGCGGCGTTCCTTAGCAATGTCAGCCTTTATCTCTTCAAGAAGTTCTGGATGCTTATCTAGAACCTTCAACAACCTGACTAAAGCCAGTGGTGGTTTGGTTTTTCCATTCTCGTAGCGCGAAAATGCATTGACTCCACCTCCAAAGATCTCTGCAGCCTGCCGTTGATCAAGATCTAGCATTTTTCGCACCGAAGTTATAAACGCGGGATCGACTATAGACGCATTTACCTCTTTGTTGAACGCCAACATTAGTGCATTGATTCTTGTTGATTCATCTTTGTCGTGAATTGATTCGTCACAAGAGTGGCAGTAGTCACCAGTCACCTTGGGAAGGATTGTTGATTCGCCTTTATAGACGTACTCCAGATCGCGCGTTTCACGAACGAGCTTTCCTTTTCCGCAGAAGATACATCTCATTTCTACAATTCCTTAAACGATACAATGAGCACACCTCTTACGATTGAAAGTTTTATGTAGAGCCTCCCTTCTGTGCTGGAGAATCGGTAGACATCTTGCCAGATTCGATGGTCTGCATACGTGGTCATGCTTTTATAGAAGTCGCTTGGTTTGAGATTTAAGACAGAGTCCAGCATCTGTGGAAACGCAAATCCAATAGCTGCCGCACTTCTTGAGGCTGTTCTAGTTGCTCTTACGTCGCCTTTCCTGACCAATGACTTAACGTTGTTCAAAGGATAGTGCGGTGTTCTCTTCTCCATTCACATTAAACCTACTTGGTTAATTTAGCAAGTAGGTTAGTGAACTACCCGCTCTATTCAAGTACGCAGAATATGGAGCTCGCGCCATCTCTTACATGTTGAATTGCACACATCTGAACCAAATGGAGTTCTTGATACAGGGAAAAACCTAGAGACAGCTGTATCTATTTTCCGCACAATGGCAGGATTACTACTCAGACATCTTTCATGACAAACAGACTCTCGCGGTCTTGCGTGCGCGGTTTTATGCGCGCGTTTGCGACCGCATTCATACTAATGTTTTCGACCTTTTTACTGCTTGCATTGAATGCAAGTCCTGCTTCAGCCGTGCGCGTGTGGAATCTTGGAGACACATACGAGCAACCGCTCGGAACTCCCAAAGGAGCCGCTTACCTGATTGTGAGCGGTCTTTTGCCTGACATGGCGACGCTGCCCGGGCACCGATACATCAATTTGAAAGTAGTCGGTTCCAGCAGTGGCAAGCCGATCGAGAACGCCATGGCGTATCTTGTCCGCCTGCCGCACGAGAAAGAAACTGTCGTGTTCAACACGGACAGAAATGGTCAAACAATCATTTGGAACATCGAAGATTGCTACCGGAAATTGGTGGTGACGGATGGCGTCGTTACCGTCAAGCAGTGGGTTTCGCTGCCGCAAGGGATTAAGAAAGATCTCGTGGTGAAGTTGCCATACGATTGCCTGGTCTCGGTGAAACGACCGGTCGCAAAGTGCGATCATGCAAGGTTCTACGCATTGCGAAAGAGCGAGCAATCTTATGGTCGCGCGTACAAAGGATGGGTCTGCTGCACGCTGCTAAGAGCCTGGCTGCCCCCCGGAACCTATCGCTTCATGATGGACGCTTGCGACAAGAATGATGATGCGATCAAGCGTTTCGTTTGGGACGACGTGAAGGTCCCTAATAGCAAGTCCTTGTACGTCGGCGCGCGCCCGCATTTTGAGAAGCTCGAGCCGCTGCCCAAATCGGGCAAGCCTCGTCGTCCTCGGTAGCTCATTGACGTTCAGTGCGGGTGTGCGATACTTTTAGACCCTGGCTTGCAAGTTGTGAGGGATTCGTTGGTTAGTTTCACCGACGCGGTAGATGTGTGGGACCGCCTGGACTATCAGTTGCTCCAGAATGGCGCCGTCACGCTCTATTACAGCGTGGACGTTTTGCAGGAAGACTGCGATTGGCTGAAACAGCACAAGTACAAAGTGCGCGGTCTGGATGCGGCGAACTGGACTAATGAAGCGGCTTTTCATGCTGATGTGAAACGTATTCTGGAGTTTCCCAGCTACTATGGCGAGAACTTGAACGCGTTCAGCGATTGTTTGAGCGACCTGGAGATGGACGAAGACGGTGGATATGCCATCGCGATTTTGCATTTTGATTCTTTCTTCAGAGCAATGCCAGACCGCGCGCAAGCGGTTTTGGATATCATCGAAACGAATTCTCGGCGATTTCTTTTGATTGGAAACCGGCTAATAGCGCTCGTTCAGACCGACAATCCGCGCGCAGTGTATGAGCATGTCGGGTGCATAACACCGAGCTGGAATCCGAAGGAGCGCATGGAGCGCAATCGAGGATTGTAGGGGCGATGCCATTCATCGCCCGGTTTTCTGTAGGGGCGCATTGCATGCGCCCGATTGTTGCTGGGCGCATGCAATGCGCCCCTTCCATGAGAGCGCCCGATATGTCAATACCCGAATTCAGAGGGTTTTGGGGATCTCAAAAACGAAAATGACCGCCAAAAGAGAGTGGCGCTGCTTCAGCGTCC
>Ga0164290_1000890_pt1 | contig 68772 bp, 66 predicted proteins | sample Micstemetagenome_FD_108782 | JGI IMG/M metagenome (GOLD analysis project Ga0164290, IMG submission 108782) | Contaminated culture microbial community from soil near Moab, Utah, USA - Microcoleus steenstrupii SON62 (Illumina Assembly) | ecosystem: Environmental > Terrestrial > Soil > Soil crust...
GAAGCGGAGATCGCGCTCCGGGAGGCGCGTCTTGCGTTCCGTGCGCTGACCGGCCGCGACCCCGCTCCCGGCTGGGAGGAGGCCCCGCGCGAGGGCGCTGCTTCGGCCGGCGAGCACCCCCGGCTGGTCGCGGCTCGGCTCGGCCAGGACGTCGGCCGGGCCTCGCTGCGCGTGGCGACGGTCGAGGACCGCGACAGCCCGGAGGTGTCGATCTTCGGACGTCAGGAGCAGGATGAGCGCGGCGCCGGCTGGGACAGCAGGCTCGGCGTCCGTGTCCGCATCCCCTTCGCGCATGAGCCGCGCAACAGCGAGCGGCGCGCCGCCGCGCAGACGGAGCTGGCCACGGCGGCGGCCGAGACAGCGGCTGCGGAGCGTCTGATCGCGGCCGAGCGGGAGCGGGCCCGCAGCGCGCTTGCCGATGCCCGAGCCGCGGTCCGCCTCGCCAACGAGCGCCACCGCGCGCTCGCCGAAGCGGCCGGCCTGTCGGAGTCGGCGTATCGCGCCGGCCAGACCGGCCTCGCCGAGACCCTCCGGATCCGCGCCACGCTCGCCGCCGCTGATGCGGACCGCCGACGCAGCCAGGTCGCGCTGCGGCAGGCCGCGTCCCGATACAACCAAGCGCTCGGATTGGAGCCTCAACAGAGATGAAGTCCAAGTCCCTCCGTGCGCTGGCGTGCCTCGCCCTGCTTCTCGGTGCCCTGATGCTGTTCCGCCCGGCGCTGGCGCATGAGGGCCACTCGCATGGCGACGAGCCGCCGCCGCCCGCGGCCGCGGCGCCGCGCGCGGAGGCGCATTCGGATCTCTTCGAACTGGTCGCCGTGCGCGGGACCGACGGACGGCTGTGGATCTACCTGGACCGGCACGCCTCGAACGACCCGGTCGACGGCGCGACGGTCGGCGTGACCGTCGATGGACAGGAGGTCGCGGTCGAGCGTGCCGGCGAGGCGGTCTACGTCGCGTCCAGCCCAGCGCTCGCGACGGCCGGCCTCCTGAACCTGGTGTTCACGATCACGGCCGGCGAGGACATGGACCTGCTGCCGGCCACGCTCGAGGTTCCGGCCGCGATCGCCGGCGTCGTGGCGCCACCCGGCCTCGCCGAGCAGGCCGTGGCCCTTGTCCGCAGTCCACTCGCCCTGGGGTTCGCCGGGGTGGCGCTGCTGCTCGGCATCCTGCTCGGCCGGCTCTCCGCGCCGCGACGTCTGCCTCCCATGGTGGAGGAGGAGGCGGCATCGGCGCCCGTCGCCGCCTCGGCGAAGCACGGACCGACGCTGCTCCCCAAGCGGGCCGCGGCCCTGGTCCCGGCGCTGCTCCTGGCAGCCCTCCTGCTGCCGGCGCTTCCGGCCGCCGCCCAGCCTATGGACGCGCCGCGCCGCCAGCCCGACGGCAGCGTCTTCGTGCCGAAGCCGACGCAGCGTCTGCTCGGCGTCCGCACCACCATGGCGGAGAGCGCGGAGGCGCCCGTCGCGGTGCAGATCGTCGGCCAGGTCGTCGCCGACCCGAACGCGTCCGGGCGCGTCCAATCCTCCCAGGCAGGCCGCATCGAGCCGCCGGAGGGCGGCTTTCCGGCGCTCGGCTCCCGCGTCGAGCGCGGCCAGGTGCTGGCCTGGATCATTCCCGTCCTTGGGGCGCAGGAACGCAGCGGCGTGCAGGCGAACCTCGCCGATCTCGACGCACAAATCGCGATCGCACAGGCTCGGGTCCAGCGCCTGTCAGGACTGGCCGGCAGCGTCTCCGCGCGCGAGATCAGCGAGGCCCGCGCCGAGTTGGAGGGGCTGAGGCAGCGTCGGACGGCGGTGGAGGGTGGCCTCAACGGTCGGGAGGCCGTGCGCGCCTCCGCCTCTGGCGTGCTGAGCGTGGTGAACGCCGTGGCCGGACAGATCGTGGACGCGCGCGAGCCGCTGTTCGAGGTCGTGGACCCCGGGCGGCTCTGGGTCGAGGGGGTCGCGTTCGACGCCGCTCTGGTCGCGGAAATCGCCGGCGCCTCGGCCGTCACCGCGGGGGGCCAGCCGCTGAGCCTATCCTTCATCGGCCGCGGCCTCACCCTGCGGCAACAGGCTATCCCGCTGCAGTTCAGGATTGAGCAGGTGCCCCCGGGGCTTTCCGTCGGCACGCCAGTGACGGTGACGGTGCAGACGCCACGGCGCGCGCGCGGGATCGTGCTGCCGTCCGAGGCGGTGGTGCGCAGCCCCGAAGGCAGCCAGGTCGTGTTCGAGATGCCCGGCGCCGAGCGCTTCGTGCCGCGCCCCGTCCGCGTGCAACCGCTCGATGGCAGGACGGTGCTGGTGACCGCGGGGCTGGATCGCGGCGCGCGGGTTGTGACGCAGGCCGCCGGCCTGATCGCGCAGGTCCGCTGAACGATGTTCAACCTGCTCGTCACGACGAGCCTGCGCAACCGGCTGTTCGTGCTCGCGGCTGCCCTGGTGCTGTTGGTCTATGGGGCGCTGACGCTGCAGCGCCTGCCTGTCGACGTCTTCCCGGACCTCAACAAGCCCGTCGTCACCCTGATGACCGAGGCAGAGGGGCTGGCGCCGGAGGAAGTGGAGCTCCTTGTCTCCTTCCCGCTCGAGACGGCGATGAACGGCATGCCGGGCGTCACGCGCGTGCGCAGCGTCTCCGGCGTGGGGCTGTCCATCGTCTTCGTCGAGTTCGACTGGGGCACCGACATCTGGATCAACCGCCAGCAGGTTTCCGAACGCCTGTCACTGGTGCGCGGCCAGCTGCCCCCGAACGTCCTGCCGCAGATGGCTCCCGTCTCGTCCATCATGGGTGAGATCATGCTGGTCGCGATGTCCAGCGACGGGCGCGCCGGCCCGATGGAGCTGCGGGAGCTCGCGGACTGGGTGGTGCGGCCGCAGCTGCTGACGATCCCCGGCGTCTCCCAGGTGATCCCGATCGGCGGCGAGGTGCGTCAGTACCGCGTGACCCCCGACGTGGCGCGGATGAACGCGCTCGACGTCACGCATGAGCAGCTGGTCGCCGCGCTGCGCCAGTTCGGCGCCAACACGGGCGGCGGCTATGTGGACCAGGCCGGGCGCGAATACCTGATCCGCAACATCGGGCGCACGACGCGGCTCGAGGACCTTGCCGGTACGCCCGTCGCTTTCCGCGACGGCCAGCCCATCCTGCTGCGGCAGGTCGCGACGGTGGATTTCGGCGCGCGCCTCAAGCGCGGCGAGGCCGGCAGCATGGGGCGGCCGGCGGTGATCCTCTCCATCCAGAAGCAGCCGGCCGCGGACACCGTGCGCCTCACGCAGCAGGTCGAGACGGCGCTGCGCGACCTGCAGCGCGCCATGCCGCCCGGTGTGGTCGCCGACAAGGTGCAGTTCCGCCAGGCCGACTTCATCCAGGCCTCGATCGGCAACGTGCAGAAGGTACTGCTGGAGGCGGTGGCGGTCGTCGCCGTGGTGCTCTTCATCTTCCTGCTGAACGCGCGCACCACCTTCATCTCGCTGACCGCCATCCCACTCTCGGTGCTGATCACGGTCGTGGTCTTCCACCTGCTCGGCCTGTCCATCAACACGATGACGTTCGGCGGCCTCGCCATCGCCATCGGCGAGCTGGTGGACGACGCCGTGGTGGACGTGGAAAACGTCTTCCGCCGGCTGCGGGAGAACCGCCAGGCGCCGCACCCGCTGCCCGCCCTGACCGTGATCGCGCGGGCGAGCCAGGAGGTGCGCTCGGGCATCGTCTACGCGACGATGATCGTCGTGCTGGTCTTCGTGCCGCTCTTCGCACTCTCCGGCATCGAGGGGCGGCTCTTCGCGCCGCTCGGCGTCGCCTACATCGTCTCCATCCTCGCCTCGCTGGTCGTCTCCATCACCGTCACGCCGGTGCTCTGCTACTACCTCCTGCCGCGCATGAAGCGGATGGAGCACGGCGACAGCTGGCTGGTGCGCGTCCTGAAGCGCTGGAACGAGCGCGCGCTGCTCTGGGCCTTTGCCCGCGCCCGGCTGGTCTACCTGGTCGCCGGCCTCGGCGTGGCGGGGGCCATCGCCACCGTGCCCTTCCTGCCGCGCTCCTTCCTGCCGCCCTTCAACGAGGGCACGCTGACGATCAGCCTGCAGTTCCAGCCAGGCATCAGCCTGGCCGAGGCGAACCGGCTGGGCGGGGAAGCGGAGCAGCTGATCATGCAGGTGCCGGAGGTCCGCACCATCGGCCGCCGCACCGGCCGGGCCGAGCTAGACGAGCACGCGGAGGGCGTCCACTCCTCCGAAATCGATGTCTCGCTGCACCCCTCGGCGCGCGGCAAGCAAGAGGTCGCGGCGGACATCCGCACCCGGCTCGCCGTGCTGCCCGGCAACGCCAATGTCGGCCAGCCCATCGGCCACCGCCTCGACCACATGCTGTCCGGCGTGCGGGCCGAGATCGCGCTCAAGATCTACGGCGACGACCTCGACACGTTGCGGGTGCTGGCCGACACCATGCAGCAGCGTCTCTCTTCCGTGCCCGGGCTGCGCGACCTGCAAGTCGAGCGTCAGCTGCGCGTGCCGCAGCTGCAGGTCGCGGTGAACCACGAGCGGGCCGCCCTCTACGGCGTCTCGGCAACCTCGGTGGCGGAGGCCTTGCAGTCGCTCTCCGGCGGGCAGGTGGTCAGCGAGGTGGTGGACCGCTCCCGCCGCTTCGACCTGGTGCTGCGCCTGGCCGATGCCGACCGCACCGGGGCCGGTCTTTCCGCCGTGATGATCGAAACGCCGGGCGGCCGCGTGCCGCTGTCGCTGCTCGCCGAGATCCGCGACACCGACGGTCCCAACCAGATCCTGCGCGAGAACGGGCGGCGGCGGATCGTGGTGCTCGCGAACACCGACGGCTCCGACATAGCGGGCATCGTCGCGCGCATCCGCGCGGAGATGGCGGCCGCGCAGCTCCCCTCGGGCTACTTCTTCGCCCTCGAAGGCACTTTCCAGGCGCAGGAGGAGGCGTCGCAGCTCATCGCGCTGCTCTCCCTCGTCTCGCTCTCGCTGATCTTCGTCGTGCTCTACGGCCGCTACCGCTCGGCGGTGCTGGCGCTGATCATCATGGGCAACGTGCCGCTGGCGCTGGTCGGCGCGATCGCCGCGCTGTGGATCGCGGGGCAGCCGCTCTCGGTGGCCTCGATGATCGGCTTCATCACCCTCGCCGGCATCGCGACGCGCAACGGCATCCTGAAGGTCAGCCACTACCTCAACCTCGCGCTGCTGGAGGGCGAGCGCTGGGGCCTCGCGCTGGTGATCCGCGGCAGCCTGGAGCGGCTGACGCCGGTGCTGATGACCGCGCTCTCGGCCGGGTTCGCGCTGATCCCGCTGATGGTCGGCGCACACGAGCCGGGCAAGGAGATCCTGCACCCCGTCGCGGTCACCATCTTCGGCGGGCTGATCACGGCCACGCTGCTCGACACCTTCCTGACGCCGCTGCTCTTCCACCGCTTCGGCCGGCCGGCGCTCGAACGCCTGCGGCGGCGCCAGGGCGAGCTCACGATAGCGGAGGCCTACTGACCCCATGAAGGAGCGCTCCATGACGACACGCCGTGCCCTCGCCGCCGGTCTGGCCGCCCTGGCACTGGTTCCGGGCACGCCCAGGGCGCACGAGCCGCGCCGCGGGCCGAACGGCGGGCAGAAGGTCGATATCGGCCAGAACCACGGGGAGCTGGTCGCGCAGGGCAACACGCTGCGGCTCTTCCTGTTCGACGGTGCCGATCGCCCCATACCGGCGGCCGGCGCCAGCGCGCAAGCGATGGTGCTGGCCGGCGGGCGGCAGGCGACCGTCGCGCTTGCCCCGGCCGGCGAGAACGTGCTCGCGGGGAGCGGCGACTTCGCCGCGGCGCGCGGGATGCGCGCCGTCGTCACGCTGACCTTGCCGAACCAGCGCCCCGTCCAAGCCCGGTTCACCCCGATGGACGTCGACTGAGCCGACCCGCCGCATGCTGCGCCCCCCGCACGCCGCGACCGGGCTGACGCCAGGGCGCGCCGCGGCCTACGATCGGCTCCGCGGCTGCACCCCGCAGGGGAACCCGGCGGGCCATGGCGGCCGGCGGCACCGGCACTGAGCACGACCAGGACATGGACACCCCACGCGGCTCGACGCCCTCGCTGGATCCGGAGGCGCACATCCTCGTCTTCGAGGATGACGGCGAGATGCGGACGCTGATCGCGAAGCTGCTGCGCCAGAGCGGTTTCCGGGTCACGGGCGCGCGCGACGGGCGGGAGATGTGGGAGACGCTCGGCAACGCGCAGGTGGACCTCGTGGTGCTGGACGTGATGCTGCCGGGGCAGTCCGGGCTCGACCTCTGCCGGGCGCTGCGTGCCAAATCGGGCGTCCCCATCATCATGGTCACGGCGCGCGGGAGCGAGACGGACCGCGTGCTCGGCCTCGAGCTCGGTGCCGACGACTACATCCCGAAGCCGTTCGGTCCGGCGGAGCTCCTCGCGCGCGTCCGTGCCCTCCTCCGGCGATCCCGCGGCGCAGCCGGCGAACCCGTCGCCGGCTCGACGGGCGAGCGCATCACCTTCGGCGGATGGACGCTCGACACGCGCCGGAGAGAGTTGGTCGCGCCCGACGGCACTGCGGTGGACCTGTCGGGCGGCGAGTACGACCTCCTCCTGGCGTTCTGCGAGCATCCCCAGCGTGTGCTGAGCCGCGACCAGCTGCTGGACCTCGCGCGCAATCGCATGGCCTACAACGGCACCGAGCGCTCGGTGGACGTGATGGTCAGCCGCCTGCGCCGCAAGCTCGAGCCGACGGACGAGAGCCCGGCGGTCATCAAGACCATCCGCGGGGCCGGGTACATGCTCGTGCCGGCGGTGCAGCGCTCACCGTGAGGCACCTGCGGCGCCTGCTGCCCGACACGCTCGGCGGGCGCATCATGCTCGTGCTGCTGGTCGGTCTCATGGCCTTCCATCTCGGGAGCCTCTGGCTGCATCAGGCCGACACGGAGGCGCTGCTGGGCAGCACGCGGGAGGCCCAACTCGCGGAGCAGCTGGCTGGCGCGAAGCGCGCCGTCACCGAGCTGCCGCAGGTCGAGCGGGACCGCACGGCCCACGCGCTCTCTTCCGCCAGCCTGGACATCCACTGGACGCCGCAGCCGACCGTGCGGCTGGTAGACGAGACGAGCCCGCGCATCGAGGCACTGCGCACGCGCCTGGTCGAGCTGGTCCCGGATCTCGACCGGGGCGGCCTGCGACTGGGCTATGCCGAGGAGGACGGCCTCCGTCACGGCGCGGCCCGGCACCAGCTGCTCGGCGCGATTCCGCTGCCGGACGGGACGTGGCTGAACTTCTCCGCCGCGCTGTTCCGTCCCACCGCGCCCGAGCACGCGACGCTGGCCTCCACCACGGCGATGGGCGTCGGCATCCTGCTGCTCGGCCTCGTCGTCGTCCGTCTGATCGGGCGGCCGCTGCGCGCGCTGTCCGATGCCGCGGACCGTATTGGCGGCCCTGGCGCGTCGGAGCCCGTTCCCGAGGTCGGCCCGCGCGAGGTGCGTCAGGCGGCGCACGCCTTCAACCGCATGCAGGCGCGCATCGACACCCTGATCGCCGACCGCACCCAGGCGCTCGCGGCCGTCAGCCACGACCTGCGGACGCCGATCGCCCGGCTTCGGCTGCGGGCCGGCTTCCTCGACGACACGGAGGCCGCGCGGGCGATCGACGCCGACCTCGACGAGATGGAGGCGATGATCTCCGCGACCCTCGCCTATCTTCGGGGCGAGACAGAGAGCGAGCCATGCCGGCCCGTTGACCTCGTCGCGATGCTGGGGACGCTGTGCGACGGCGCCGCCGACGCGGGCGCCGCCGTCTCCTTCCGCGGGCCGCCGCAGGCACGGCTGGTCTGCAGTCCCCTCACGCTCAAGCGGGCGTTCTCGAACCTGATCGACAATGCGGTGAAGTATGGGGATGCAGCTCGGGTCGCACTCGACGATCAGGGCAGGGAAGTGGTCGTCAGCATCGAGGATGATGGACCAGGCATCCCGAAGCGGGAGATGGAGACCGTGTTCGAGCCGTTTCGCCGCCTGGAGCAGTCGCGCAACCGGGGCACCGGCGGCAGCGGTCTTGGGCTCACCATCGCGCGCCGCGCGGTGGACGCCCATGGCGGCACGATCGCGCTGGCCAACCGGCCTGGCGGCGGATTGGTGGCGACGATCCGGCTCCCCAGGGCAGCATCGGAACACGAGAGGAGGCAGGCGTGATCACACGTCGCGGGCTGCTCACGATGAGCCTGACCGGATTGGCGGCCCCGGGCGTCGTGCGCGGCGACACCCTTCCGAAGCTGCAGGTCTGGCGCGATGCCGGATGCGGCTGCTGCGGCGCCTGGGTCGATCACATGCGCGCTGCCGGCTTCGCGGTGGAGGACAACGTCGTGCGCTCGGTGGCGGCGGCGCGGCGGATGCTGGGCACGCCGGCCGACCTGCTCTCCTGCCACGCCAGGCTCGTCGGCGGCTACGTGCTGGAGGGGCACGTGCCCGCACTCGCGGTGAAGCGCCTGCTCGCGGCGCGGCCGGCCGGGATCCGTGGCCTCGCCGTGCCGGAGATGCCGGTCGGCTCACCGGGCATGGAGGTTCCGGGCCAGGCACCGAATATCTATGACGTGGTGGCCTTCGGCGAGGGGCCGCACCGGACCTTCATGCGCTTCCGGGGTGGCGAGCCGGTCTGATCGTCAGGATCAGCCGATCCAGGTGATGCCGTTCGGCGTACGCGCCGTGCGGAAGCGCCGCGTGACGCGTTGCGTTGCGACGTCGATCTCGGCGACGCTGTCGTCGTGGAGGTTGGTGACGAAGGCGCGGCTGCCATCGACGCAGATCACGACGCCATGCGCGCCACGGCCGGTCTCGACCGTCGTCGTCACCAAGCCTGCAGCGACATCCACGACCGACACGCCCATGCCAGGCGCGGCCCGCGTTCCTTCGTTGGCGACGTAGACGAGCCGCCCGTCGGGCGTCGCGAAGAGCTGCACCGGGCCGCGGCCGACTTGGATGCGGCGCACCACACGCCGCGTCGCCACCTCGATCTCCGCCACCGCGTCGGCGCCACGCAGCGAGACGTAGGCGCGCGATCCGTCCGGCAGGAAGGCCGCCTGGACCGGCGATGGACCTACCTGGATCCTCGCGACCTCCCGCGACTGCTCAACGTTCACGATTGATACCGTACCGTCGCGGACATTCGCGACCCAGGCCTCGCGGTCGTCCGGCGAGAGACGAAGACCGTGCGGATAGTCGCCCAGCTTCACGGTCGCGGAGACGCTCCGGCGCTCAAGATCGACTACCAGCAGCGCGTCGGCCTCGGAATCCGTAACGAAGGCGCGTGTCGCGGCGCGGTCGGCGACCACATGCGCGGGATGCCGCCCCGCCGCCATCTCCGTCACGACGCGCGGCGCGGCTCCGGCGACGGGCTCGAGAACCACAAGACGCGCCGCAGAGGGGCCATGACCGGGACCGTGGGCGGTTGGCGCATTGCCGACTGCCAGCAGCCACCGCCCTCCGCCGGCGGCCTCGACGTTGTGGGGTGCCACGCCAAGCCGGGTGGCGCTGGTGCGGCCCGTCGCGAGGTCGACGGCGGTGATGCCCGGGGCACCCTCATCCGCGGTGAAGACCGTCCCGCCGCAAGCCGCGGCGGCGCGAGCCGACGGCAGGCCCAGGGCAAGCCCTCCACCGGCAAGCAGCTTGATCACCTGGCGGCGGAATGGGCGGTGCGTCATCGAACCTGCTCCGTGGCGGTCCAGCGATCCTGCACTGCTAGGATGTCGGCGGCGTGCCGGGCGCGCGACAAAGCGTTGCGGCGCGCCCGCCGACGCCTCGCCGCAGCTCAGGCGGCCAGTCGCTCGCTCTTCCAGCCGGCCGAGGTGAGCGCCGTCTCGAGGATCGCGGGATCCGCGATGCTCTTGTCCACCGAGACTTCGCGGCGTTCGAGATCAATGCGCAGCTCGGCGGCCGGGTCGATCTCCTTGAGTGTGGCGGTCACGCCCTTGGCGCAGCCGCCGCAGGTCATGTTCGCGATGCGGAACCGGATCATCATGGTCTCCTCTGGCTGATGTCCGGGCGGACAGATGGGCCTTGCTATCCTGGCAGGGTCAAGTCCCCACCAGGGATGACATCCTTTGTCGCAAAGCGGGGCCAAACCCCCGTGCTCGCCCGCGTGTTCGGATGGGGCGATCGGCGGCGGTCTCGTCGCAACCTTCGCCGTCGATCGCGCCGGCGACACGACAAGGAGGCCCCATGCACGTCCAACAGATGATCAGCACCCACCCGCATGTCCGCGGCAGCACCAACGACGCCCTCATTCGGTGCATCGAGGAATGCTACGACTGCGCGCAGTCCTGCACCGCCTGCGCCGATGCCTGCCTTGGCGAGCAGCAGGTGCAGCAGCTCACGCAGTGCATCCGGCTCAACCTGGATTGCGCCGACGTCTGCGCCGCGACGGGCTCCGTCGCCTCGCGCCGCACCGGCTCGAACGAGGAGGTGATCCGCCAGATGCTGACGGCCTGCGAGACGGCCTGCCGGCTCTGCGGCGAGGAATGCGCCCGACACGCCGGCCATCACGAGCACTGCCGGATCTGCGCGGAAGCTTGCCGCCGCTGCAAGCAGGCCTGCGCCGAAGCGCTCCGGAGCATGGCGCGACACTGATCGACGTCACGACCACGCGACCGGCGCCGGGGCCGGTCGGACGTGCTTGACCCTCCCAACTTGGGAGACCTGACGGTCGCGTCCGACCACCCCAGATCCCAGGAGGGACACATGGCTCCGGACACGAACTTCGCGGCCCATTCCGCCGGGCCGCTCACGGGAACGGCGGGCGCCACCGCCGTCTCCTTCCCCATCGAGGGCATGACCTGCGCGTCCTGTGTGGGACGCGTCGAGCGGGCACTCTCGGCCGTGCCCGGCGTGCAGGCCGCGACTGTGAACCTCGCGACCGAGCGCGCCGAGGTCCGCTTCACGGGGCCGCCGGATGTCGGCGCCGCGGTCGGCGCGGTCGAGCGCGCGGGCTACGCGGTGCCCGAGGAGACGACGGAACTCGCGATCAAGGGCATGACCTGCGCCTCCTGCGTCGGGCGCGTCGAGCGCGCCCTGCGCGGCGTGCCGGGGGTGGTCGAGGCCTCCGTCAACCTCGCCACGGAGCGAGCGACGGTGCGCCACCTCGTTGGCGTCGTGGCGGCCGGTGCGCTCCAGGCGGCGGTGAGCAAGGCCGGCTACGAGGCCAGCCCCATCGTCGTCGAAGCCGCCGGCGCGCGCGAGGATCGCGAACGAGAGGCGCGCGCCAGAGAATTGCGCTCGCTCGGACGCGCCACGCTGCTGGCCGCACTGCTGACGCTGCCGCTCTTCCTGCTGGAGATGGTCGGTCACCTGGTGCCGGCGGTGCATCATTGGGTCGCCGGCACCATCGGCATGCAGGGCTCCTGGTACCTGCAGTTCGCTCTCGCCACCGTCGTGCTGTTCGGCCCGGGCCTGCGCTTCCACCGCAAGGGCTGGCCGAACCTGCTGCGTGGCGCGCCCGACATGAACTCGCTGGTGGCCATCGGGACCGGCGCCGCATGGGCCTATTCCGTCGTCGCGACCTTCGCGCCATCGCTCCTGCCCAGCCAGGCGCTCGCCGTCTACTACGAGGCGGCGGCGGTCATCGTGACGCTCATCCTGCTCGGCCGCCTCCTCGAGGCGCGCAGCAAGGGCCGCACCTCGGAAGCGATCAAGCGGCTGATGGGCCTGCAGGCCCGCACCGCGCGGATCGAGCGCGACGGCGAGGCCATCGAGGTGCCCGTCGCCGAGGTCCTCACCGGCGACATCGTGCTGGTCCGCCCCGGCGAGCGCGTGCCGGTGGATGGCGAGGTGCTCGACGGCAGCTCCTACGTGGACGAGAGCATGGTGACCGGCGAGCCGGTGCCGGTGGCGAAGGCGGCCGGCGCGCGCGTCGTCGGCGGCACGGTCAACAAGACCGGAGCCTTCCGCTTCCGGGCGACGGCCGTCGGCGCCGACACGGTGCTGGCGCAGATCGTGAAGATGGTGGAGGCGGCGCAGGGCTCGAAGCTGCCCATCCAGGCGCTGGTCGATCGCGTGACGATGTGGTTCGTGCCGGCGGTGATGGCCGTCGCGGCGCTCACCGGCCTCATCTGGCTGGTCCTCGGCCCCGATCCGGCGCCGACCTTCGCGTTGGTGAACGCGGTCGCCGTGCTGATCATCGCCTGCCCCTGTGCCATGGGGCTCGCCACGCCGACCTCGATCATGGTGGGCACCGGGCGCGCGGCCGAGATGGGTGTGCTGTTCCGCAAGGGCGAGGCGCTGCAGACGCTGCGCGAGGCGGAGGTCGTCGCGCTCGACAAGACCGGCACGCTGACCAAGGGCCGACCGGAGCTCACCGACCTGATCCCCGCGCCGGGCGTCGAGGCGGACGAGATCCTGGCGCTCGTCGCGGCGGTCGAGGCGCCCTCGGAGCACCCCGTGGCCGAGGCCATCGTGGAGGCCGCGAAGGCGCGCGGCCTTGCGACAAGCGAGCCTGAGGCGTTCGAGGCGGTCACCGGCTACGGCGTGCAGGCGACGCTTGGGGGGCGGCGCATCGCTGTCGGCGCCGACCGCTTCATGGCCCGGCTCGGGATCCAGGTCTTCCCCTTCGCCGAAGACGCGGCACGGCTGGCCGACGAGGGCAAGACGCCGCTCTACGCGGCCGTGGACGGCCGGCTCGCCGCCGCGATCGCGGTTGCCGATCCCATCCGGGACACGACGCCGGCGGCGATCGACGCGCTGCATGCGCTTGGCCTCAAGGTCGCGATGGTGACCGGCGACAACCGGCGCACCGCGCAGGCCATCGCGCGCCAGCTCGGCATCGACGAGGTCGAGGCCGAGGTCCTGCCGGACGGCAAGGTCGCCGTGGTCGAACGACTGAAGGCGGGCGGCACGCGCAAGGTCGCCTTCGTTGGTGACGGCATCAACGACGCACCGGCGCTGGCGGCGGCCGATGTCGGCCTTGCCATCGGCACCGGCACCGACATCGCGATCGAGAGCGCCGACGTCGTGCTGATGGGCGGCGACCTGCGAGGCGTGCCGAACGCCATCGCGCTCAGCCAGGCGACGATCCGCAACATCCGCCAGAACCTGTTCTGGGCCTTCGCCTACAATGCCGCGCTGATCCCTGTCGCGGCGGGCGTGCTCTACCCCGCGGCTGGCATCCTGCTCTCGCCGATCCTCGCGGCGGCCGCGATGGGCCTCTCCAGCGTCTTCGTGCTGAGCAACGCGCTCAGGCTCCGGGGATTCCGACCGCCCCTGGCGACTGGCGCGACGCGCGCCTGAACCCGTCACGCCGGGCGGCCGCACCGCAGTGGCCCGGCCGACGGCGAGCCCGCGGCCAGCCTGACATGCTTTGTCATGATCCGCTGACGCCACCGACACGTGCGCCCTCCAGTCTTCAGACCTGCAACCAGCCGGGAGAAAGGCTTCCGTGACCCGTCTTCGCGTCATCCTTCCGCTCGCCGCTGTGCTTGCGGCATTCGGTGGCAGCGGCGCCGTGCTCGCGCAGGGCGCGGCGCATCATGGCGCTCACCGCCCGGCACCCGCGCAGGCGGCTTCGGCCCAGACCCCGCCGAGCCCGGAGCAGATGCAGCAGATGATGCAGATGATGCATCGCATGACGCCGCAGCAGATGCAGCAGATGCAGGCCATGATGCAGCAGATGGGCGGCATGCCGGGACGGGCGCGCCCGCCGGCTGCAGCGCCTGGTTCCGAACCGCATGAGCATGGCGCGCCGGGTGCCCAGGGCGCGGCCACGCAGCCCTCGACGGCGGCCTTCCTTGCCGCGAACGAGACGATGCACCGCGACATGGCGATCCAGTTCTCCGGTGACGCCGACCGTGACTTCGCCGCCGCGATGATCCCGCATCACCAGGGCGCGATCGAGATGGCTCGCATCCAGATCCAGTACGGCCGCGATCCCGACATGCGCCGCCTGGCCGAGGCGGTGATCCGCGAGCAGGAGCGCGAGATCGCCGAGCTGCGTGCGTTCCTAGCCCGCTACCAGCGCTGACCGTGATGAACGGGCGGCGCGTGTTCGAACGAGGAGGAAAGAATGACCTCGACACGTGATGCGGCGCCGCTCGCAGAGACGCTCTGGCGCCTTGGTGCGATCACGCCGTGGTTCGGCGGCGGTGGCTTGGCGGAGATGGCCGAGCCATCCCGCCGCCATCCAGTCGTTATTGCGATCTTGCGCAGCGTGCAGCAGGAGCAGCGCGACGCCATGCAGGGCGCGCTGATGATGACCGATACTGCGGTCCGGCACGCCTGGGATGCCGGCCAGCGCCTGATGGCCGCACGCGACCCGGTCGAAGCCATCGCGGCGCAGGCAGGCCTCGCCCTCGCTGTCGGCGAACTGGCCGGCGCACCGATTCGCGCCTGGCTGGACGCGCTCCCGAAGCTGCACGACTGCTGCATGGACGCGGCGAGGCAGGCCCAGGACGGCGAGCATGTGCCCGACCCTGAGCAGCGCACCAGGTCCGAAGGCACCGGCCCCGCTGCTCCGAAAGGCTGACCGCGTTTAGCGCCCAAGCCGGGTCAAGCCTCCGGCACTCCGGTTGCCGCCAAGGCCAGGCAACATCGTGGGACACCGAATGACTCCCAACGACACCCGCGCCCGTCACTCCGACCATCAGGGGCACGCTCCGCCTCAAGGCGCCGCGTCTGCGTCGCCGGGTACGCACCACCATCAGGGTCACGCGGCAACCCGCGCGTCGAAGGCCGCCCACGGGCATGAGGGCCATGACCACGGCGCGATGGTCGAGGACCTCAAGCGACGCTTCTCGATCTGCCTGCCGCTCACTATCGGCGTGGTGCTGCTTTCCCGGCACATCCAGATGCTCGTCGGACTGCCGGGCCTGATCGACTTCCCCGGCGCAAGGCTCGTCGAGGCGCTGCTCGCCAGCATCGTGTTCTTCTACGGCGGCTGGCCGTTTCTTGCGGGCCTGCTTGGTGAGTTGCGGCGCGGCAGGCCCGCCATGATGACGCTGGTCAGCCTCGCCATCGTCTCCGCCTACCTCTACTCGCTCGCCGTGCTGCTAGGCCTTCAGGGCGAGGTGTTCTTCTGGGAGACGGCCACCCTCATCCTCATCATGCTGCTCGGCCACTGGATCGAGGCGAAGTCCGTGCTCGGCGCCTCGGGCGCGCTGCAGGCGCTGGTGCGCCTGATGCCGTCCACGGCGACGCGCCTCGGCCACGGCGGGGCGATGGAGGAGGTGCCGCTGTCGGAGCTCCGGGCTGGGAACGCCGTGCTCGTGCGGCCCGGCGCCAAGGTCCCGGTCGACGGCACCGTGACGGAGGGCCGCTCCTCCGTGGACGAGTCCATGCTGACCGGCGAGTCCAAGCCCGTCGAGAAGTCGCCGGGCCTGCGCGTCGTCGGTGGATCGGTGAACGGCGAGGGCGCGCTTACCGTCACCATCGACCGCACCGGCGGCGAAACCTACCTCTCCCAGGTCATCACGCTGGTCGAGCGCGCCCAGGCCAGCCGCTCGCGCACGCAGGACCTGGCGAACCGCGCCGCCGCGGTTCTCACCTGGGTCGCCATCATCGTCGGCAGCGGCACCTTCGTCGTATGGCTCGTCCTCGGCGCCCCGCTCGCCTTCGCGCTGGAGCGGATGGTGACCGTGATGGTCATCTCCTGCCCGCACGCGCTCGGCCTCGCCGTGCCGCTCGTCGTCGCGGTGAGCACCGAGCTCACGGCGCGCAACGGCCTGCTGGTCCGCGATCGCGCCGCGTTCGAGCGCGCGCGGGGCCTGCGGGCCGTCGTCTTCGACAAGACGGGCACGCTGACAGAAGGGGCCTTCTCGGTCGCCTCGGTCGTCCCGCTGCGCGCAGGGCTTGGCGAGGCGGAGGTGCTGCGCCTGGCGGCCGGGCTCGAGGCCCAGTCCGAGCACCCGATCGCCAAGGGCGTGCTGCGGGGTGCGGCGGAGCGCGGGATCGCGCCGCCGCCCGCGGCCGACTTCCGCAATCTGCCTGGAGAAGGGGCGCGGGCAACCGTCGGCGGCCGCGAAGTGGAAGTTGTCAGCCCCGGCACGCTCCGCCGGCGGGGGATCGAGGTGAACGATGCACGGGTCGCGACCGAGCAGGCATCCGGCCGAACGGTGGTCTTCGTGACGCTGGACGGCGCGCTGGCCGGCGCGGTCGCGCTGGCCGACGTGGTGCGGCCGGAAAGCCGGGAGGCGATCCGGCAGCTCCAGGCGCTCGGGCTGCGCTGCCTGATGCTGACCGGCGATGCGCGCCCGGTCGCCGAGCAGGTCGGCCGCGAGCTCGGGCTCGACGAGGTGCGGGCCGAAGTGCTGCCGCACCAGAAGTCCGAGACGGTCCAGGCGATCCAGGCCACAGGCCTGTCGGTCGCGATGGTCGGGGACGGCGTCAACGACGCGCCGGCGCTGGCGCAGTCGGACCTCGGCATCGCGATCGGGGCGGGCACGGATGTCGCCGCCGAGGCGGCCGACATCGTGCTCGTCAGGAACGACCCGCGCGACGTAGTGGCGATCCTCGCGCTCGCCCGCGCCACCTACAACCGCATGGCGCAGAACCTCGCCTGGGCGACGGGCTACAACGTGATCGCCATCCCGCTCGCGGCCGGCGTCGCCATGCCGTGGGGGGTGCTGCTGTCCCCCGCGCTCGGCGCGGCGCTGATGTCGCTCTCCACGGTGGTGGTGGCGGTGAACGCACGCCTGCTCGGCAGGCAGGGCGCAAGGCGGCTCGCGGCGCTGCGCCGCGAGGTCGCACGCACCTAGCAATCGGGAAATCGGGCCATGTCCGGACACGCCGACCACACCGCGCCGCACGAGCCCGCCGAGAGAGCGCGCTACTGGCGCAGCCGGGCCGGCATCGTCTTCGCGGTGCTCGCGGCTATGCCGGCGCCCTACCCGCTGCTCGCTACGGGGCAAGGCGGCAAGGCTGGAACTGCATGCCGCCGCCGGCCAGCGCGTCGCCGTGGATCCTGCTCGGCGCGTCTCGAATGAACGCGCGCGCGTTACGGCCACGGCGCTCACCCGCCGAACAGGGCCTCGGCTGATGGCGGTGAGAAGAACGGAGGAAGGCGAGATGGTCGCACGTATCGGCTCAGTCCTCGTGCCAGCTGCACTCGGGGTGGCGCTCGCGCTCGGCACTGCGCACGCGCAGGCGCCTGCGCAGGACGACCAGGACCACTCCGCCCACCACCCGCCCGGGAGCGAGGTTCAGGCCCAGGCGACGCCGCCGTCGCCACCGGCCGTCATGCCGTCCCAGCCGGGCAGACCCGCGACGCTGGGCGTGGCGCCTGGCCCGGGCGGGCAGCCCGGGATGGGGATGATGCCCGGCCCCGGTGGCCAGCCTGGCATGATGGGCGGCGACATGGGTCAGATGATGCAGATGATGCAGCGCATGATGGCGGTGCGTCAGGGTGGCATGTCCCCTGGCGCGCGCCGGGCCTTCGAACGCATCGAGGGACAGCTGGCCTACTTCCGCACCGAGCTCCGCGTGACGGACGCCCAGATGCCGCAGTGGAACGCCTTCGCAGATGCGGTCCGCGCCCAGTCGGCTCGGCTCCGTCAGGCGTACACGCAGGCGATGCAGTCGGCCGGTCAGCCGGCCTCGGCCCCAGCCCAGCTCGAGCGCCGCGCCGCGCTGCTGCGGGTGCAGCTGGACACCACCCAGGCGATGGCCACCGCCACCTCGGCGCTCTACGCCGCGCTCAGCGACGAGCAGAAGCGCCTCGCCGACGAGCTGATGGCGGAGCACCTGAACGATATGCGGATGCGAGGCCTGTGACATGGCTGGCGGCGATGCGGTGCCGGCGGCACAGCCGGCCTGGTGGCGGACACCGACGGGGATCACGGTGCTGGGCTTTGCGCTCGTCGCGGCCTTCTACGTGCTGCGGGAGCACTACGCGCACGCACTCGGCCTGCTGCCCTACCTGATCATCCTGGCGTGCCCGGTGCTGCACCTGTTCGGCCATGGCCGCCATGGCGGGCATCGTCACGGCGCTGGCGTGGAAGGCAACGTGACGCAGGGTGACAAGGCAGCGCCCGGCTGACGGCCGGACGTCGTCGCGGAAGGGAGATTTGCCGCTGGCGGCGCCGCGTGCCCCGCTCGTCGCGGGGCGTCCGACCGGGCGCCGGCCACAGTGACGGGAGGAAGGAGAACCCAGATGCGCAAGACAATCCTGACCTGGGCGGCAGCCCTGCTTCTGACCTGGCCTGCGGTGGCGCAGCAGACCCCCCCGCAGCCGCCGGCCGTCCCATCGCCCGCAGCGCCGCGCGGCCCGATGGGGGGCCAGGGGCCCGGCGGGGGTATGGGCATGATGGGCGGCCAGGGACCGGGCATGGGCATGATGGGTGGCCAGGTGCCCGGCGCAGGCATGGGGATGATGGGCGGCCGGTCCGGCATGCGGGACGCGGATGACGACGACGACGGCTGGCCGAGGCGCGGCGGGCGCCGCGGCATGCGCGACGCGCCGATGCAGATCATCATCAACATCGGACCGAACAACCGCGTCGAGGTCGAGGACGAGGAGGAGCGCGGCTACCGCCGCGGCGCACGCGGCATGGGCGGCCGCATGGGTCCACGTGACGAGGCCGGGCCGGCGCGCTTCGCCGACGCCCATCTCGGCGTGCTGCGCGGCGCCCTGCAGCTGCGCCCGGACCAGCAGCCCGCCTGGGACCGCTTCGCCGCCGCGGCGCGCGACGCGGCAGGCAGCATGATGCGCGCCCATCGCCAGGCGATGTCGCAGCCGCGCAGCCTCGACGAGCGCATGGCGATCTACGAGTCCGCCCTGTCGGCGCGGCTCGACGCCATACGCGCGCTCCGGTCGGCGCTGGGCTCGCTCACCGCCGTGCTGGATGAGAGCCAGCGGCGCACGCTGGACGATGCCGCCGACGGCTTCGGCCCCGGCATGCGCTCCGGCCTGCGCTGAGGGCGCCGCGGCGGTGCTCGCCTACACGCCGATGCGCCCGTAGGTGGCGGACGCCGCGCTGGCCGGGCGGCGCGCCGCTCGGCCGGCCTCCGGCCGGGTGGTACCGGCGAGCCCCTCGATGATGGGGCAGTCCGGCCTGTCGTCGCCGTGGCAATGCGCGGCGAGGTGGCGCAGCCCGTCGCGCATCTGCTGCAGCACGGCGATCTTCTCGTCCAGATCGGCGATATGCGCCTCGGCATGGCGCTTCACCTCGGCGCTGGTGCGCGCCCGGTCGCGCCAGAGGCCGAGCAAGGCCTCGATCTCGTCGAGCGAGAAGCCGAGGTCGCGCGCGTTGCGGATGAAGCGCAGCGCACTGACCTCCTCCGCCCGGTAGACGCGGTAGCCGCTCTCGGTCCGCTGCGCACGCGGCAGCAGGCCGATGCTCTCATAGTAGCGCAGCATCTTCACCGAGACGCCCGACGCCTTGGACGCTTCGCCGATGTTCATCGTCAGTCTCCGATCATCGGGACGACAGATGCGCCCTCCCAGCATGGGAGGGTCAAGCAGGAACTGGGCGTTCACGAAGTGGTGCGCAGTGGCGCAGTGTCGCCTGCCTGCTCCTCGCCGTCGGCCCGCGCCGCGCAATGGCCGGCGGGCCGTCTCATGACCAGGAGATGCACGAGCGGACAGGCCAGCATGATGAGGTAGGGCAGCGCGCCGGTCGCAGCGATCTGCACCACGTCCAGGGTCAGCAGCGCACCGACGAGCCCTGCTGCGACGATGGCAATGGCCACGCAAGGGCCGACCGCGGCCCGCAGGATGTTGCGATCTCTCACGGCACGCCCCTTAGGCTCTCACACTCGGGAGTGTCACCGAGCGCCATGTCTCGTTTGTCAGCGCGTCATGTCAAAGCATGTCGGCCGGATGTCCGGGACTGACGGCCGATGACGCTCTCGGCCGCACGGCGCAGCAGCGTGACACCCTCGCGCATCCGCTCGGCGCTCGTGCCGGCAAAGCCGAGCACCACGCCGCGGGTCGGCGGGCCGAGGAATGACCCGGAGAGCGGCGGCGCCTGCAGCCCGATCCGGCGCGCCGCCTCGTAGACGGCAACGTCGTCGAGCGCCTGGTCGAGGAAGCTGGCCGCGAGGTGCAGGCCCGCCTGGGGCCCGCCCGCATCCCAGGTGACGAGGTCGCTCGCCCCTTCCGCCAACGCATCCAGCAGTGCAGCGCGACGTGCCGCGTAGAGCACGCGCATCCGGCGCAGGTGCTGCGCCAGGTGCCCCTCCGCGATGAAGGCCGCGAGGATCGCCTGCTCCGGCCCGGCGGACTGGCGGTCGGTCAGCGCGCGTGCGGTGGCGAAGGCGGGGGCAAGCGCGCGCGGCACGACCGCGTAGCCAAGCCGGAGGCCCGGCGCGAGCACCTTGGCGAAGGTGCCGATGGTGATCACGCGCGCCGCGCCGGGCTTCGCGAGCGCGCGCAGCGGCCGCAGCGGGCGGCCCGCATAGCGGAAGTCGCTGTCGTAGTCGTCCTCGAGGATCCATGCGCCGCTGCGCTCCGCCCAGTCGAGCAGGGCGAGCCGTCGCCTGAGGCTCATCGTCACGCCGAGCGGATACTGGTGGGACGGCGTGACCAGCGCGAGCCGCGCGGTCGGCGCCATCGCCTCCGCCGCCGCGACGTCCAGCCCCTCGCGATCGACCGGCACCGGCACGAGCCGCGCGCCGTTGGCCGCCAGCGCGCTGCGGCCGCTGACATAGGCCGGATCCTCCACCCATGCCGCGTCGCCAGGATCGAGCAGCAGCCGCGCGGCCAGCGCGATCGCCTGCTGCGAGCCGGAGGTGACGATCACGTCCTCCGCCGTGCAGGCCAGGCCGCGCGCAGCGCCGAGATGCGCGGCGATCGCCTCCCGCAGCGGCAGGTAGCCGGCAGGATCGAAGTAGCCGAGCACCTCGGCGGTCGGTCGGTCCCGCCAGAGGCGGGCCGAGAGCCGTCCCCAGACCTCGAAGGGAAAGGCGTCGAAGGCCGGCAGGCCTGGCGAGAGCAGGCCGGCGCCGCGGCGCGCCGGCGTGATCGGCAATGCCGCGATGTCGCGGCCACGCGCGGACAGGCTGCCGACTGGCGCATCCGGCGCGACCGGAGCAGACGGGCGGCCGACCTGCAGCAAGGCCTCGGGCAGCACCGCCGGCACGAACATGCCGGCGCCGGGCCGGCCTTCCGCGTAGCCCTCGGCGACCAGCCGCTCATAGGCGAGCACGGCGGTCTGGCGGGAGACACCGGCCTCGGCCGCCAGGGCGCGGGTGGAGGGCAGCTGCGCGCCGGGCTTTAGCCGACCGTCCATGACCGCGCCGCGGAAATGCGCCGCGAGTTGCTCCTGCAGCGGCACGCCGCTGTCGTGGTCGAGGGCGAAGCTGCCCCAGAGCGGCGGGGCCTGGCGTCTCGGCATGGCGAACTGGACCGATCGGTTTCCCGGAACCGGTCATAGGGCATGGCGCCGGTCGGGCGTAGCGGAATGGCGTGCCAACCGCCCGAGGAGACGGCCGCCATGTATGTCCACCCCGCCTTCCGCACCGACACCGACGATGCGCTCGCGATGCTCGGCGCCCGCGGCTTCGCGCTGTTGGTTGTCGCCGATGCGCAGGGGCTGCCGCACGCCGTGCACATCCCCTTCCTGGCCGAACCGCATGACGGGGGCGGCCTGCGGATCGAGCTGCACGTCGCGCGCGCCAACCCGATCCACGCGCTGCTCGGCGAGGCCGGACGGCCCGCGCTGCTCGCGGTGCAGGGGCCAGACGCCTACCTCTCGCCCGACTGGTATGGCGTGCCAAACCAGGTTCCGACCTGGACCTACACGGCGGTCCACCTCTCGGGCGTCGCCCGCGCGCTGCCGCCCGAGGCCATCCCGGGCCATCTCGAGCGCCTCTCGCAGGCCTTCGAGGGCCGCCTCGCGCCCAAGGCGCCGTGGCGGATGGAGAAGGTCGAGCCGCACCGTCTGCACGCGATGATGCGCGCCATCGTCGGCATCGAGATCCTGGTACCCGCCGAGGGCATCCAGGCGCAGCGCAAGCTCATCCAGCACAAGGGCGAGACCGAGCATCGCGGCGCCATCGCCGGGCTCGCCGCCCGGCCCGATCCCGGCGCGCAGGCCATCGCCACGCTGATGGGCGACAGCCTCGCCACGCAGCAGGCCGCGAAAGGCGCTTGACCCTCCCAAGCCAGGAGGCCGGCAGCCTCCGGCACCGACAACGTCCAGAGGACCCACCGACCATGCCTCGCCTGCTTCCCCTTGCCCTCGCGGCCGCCCTGGCGGCCGGCGGAGGCCTCGCCTGGCACCAGAACGGGCGCCCGGCGCAGGCCGACACGCCGGCCAATGGACCCGCCGCCGTGCCGCCGCCGATGCCCGCGCCGGTCGCGCCGGTGCTGGTGCGCGAGATGGCCGAGACCGCCGAGTTCACCGGCTTCCTGCACGCCGCGCGCAGCGTGGAGTTGCGCCCGCGCGTCGGCGGCATGATCGAGAGCGTGGAGGTGCCGGAGGGCGGCGTGGTGCAGCCCGGCCAGGTGCTGTTCCGCCTGGACCAGCGGCCCTACCGCGCCGCGCTCGCCCGCGCCGAGGCCGCGTTGGCCGAGGCCCGCGAGCGCTACGCCTTCGCCGGCCGCCAGCACGCGCGCACGCGCAGCCTGGCCGGTGACGGCTACGCACCACGCGAGCGGCTGGACCAGCAGGCCGCGGAGCGCGAGGCGCTGGCCGCGCAGCTGCGGGCCGCCGAGGCAGCGGTCGCCAGTGCGCGGCTGGACCTCGATTTCACCGTCGTGACGGCACCCATCGGCGGCCGCATCGGCCGCGCGCTGGTGACGGAGGGCAACTTGGTCGCGGCCGGAGAGACGCTGCTGGCCGGCATCGTCGCGGTGGATCCGATCCAACTGCTCTTCGATGTGGACGAGCCGACCTATCTCCGCCTGCTCGCCGCCGCGGCGGAGGCCGGCGACGAGCCGGTGGAGGTGGAGGTGGGCCTGACCGGCGAGCAGGGCTTCCCGCGCCGCGGCCGCATCGACTTCCTCGACACGCAGGCGGACCGCGCGACCGGCACGGCGCGGCTGCGCGCGGTGCTGCCGAACGCGGATGGGCGCCTCGCGCCCGGGCTCTTCGCGCGCGTCCGCGTGCCGCTCTCCCCGCCGCGGCCGACGGTGCTGGTGGCGGAGGCCGCGATCGGCGCGGCGCAGGGCGGGCGATACGTGCTGATCGCGGCACCCGAGGGCATCGCCGCCTTCCGCCCGGTGCGGCTCGGCCCTGCGGCCGGAGAGGGGCTGCGCGTCGTGCGCGAGGGCCTCTCGCCCGGCGAGCAGGTCGTCGTGCGCGGCATGGTCCGCCCCGGCACGCGCATCGCCCCGCTGCCTGCTGCCATCGCCTCGAACGCAGGAGAGCCCCGGTCATGAACGCCATCCCGCGCTTCTTCGTGGACCGGCCGATCTTCGCGGTCGTGCTCTCCGTCCTGATGCTGGTGGCCGGCGGCCTGGCGCTGCTGCGCCTCCCGCTGTCCGAATACCCCGCCGTCACGCCGCCCACCGTGCAGGTGGTGGCGCAGTTCCCCGGCGCGTCGCCGCGCGAGCTGGCCGAGACCGTCGCCGCGCCGATCGAGCAGGAGGTGAACGGCGTCGAGGGCATGCTCTACATGACCTCGCAATCGGTGGACGGGCAGGTGACGCTCGCCGTCACCTTCGCGCATGGCACCGATCCGGACCTCGCGCAGATCCGCGTGCAGAACCGCGTCCAGCGCGCCCTGCCGCGCCTGCCGGAGGAGGTGCAGCGCCAGGGCGTCGTCGCGCGGAAGGTCTCGCCCGACATGCTGATGGTCGTGCATCTCGTCTCGCCCGACGGGCGCTTCGATGCGCTGCACCTCGCGAATTTCGCGACGCTGCAGGTGCGCGACCGGCTGCAACGCATCCCCGGCGTCGGCGAAGTGAATGTCTGGGGCGCCGGCGACTACGCGATGCGCATCTGGCTCGACCCGGAGCGCATGGCCGCACGCGGCCTGACCGCGGCCGAGGTGGTGCGCGCGGTGCGCGCGCAGAACCTGCAGGTCGCCGCCGGCGCGGTCGGGCGGCAGCCCGGCGCGGGCATGGCGCCGCAGCTTGCGCTCGATCTCCGCGGCCGCCTCGCGGAGCCCGAGGAATTCGCGGCCATCGTGCTGAGGACCGGCGCGGAAGGCCGGATGGTCCGGCTCGGCGACGTCGCGCAGGTCGAACTGGGCGCGGAGGGTTATGCGCTGCGCTCGCTGCTGGATGGCGAACCGGCCGCTGCGCTGCAGATCATCCAGGCGCCGGAGGCGAATGCTCTCGACGTCGCCGCTGCGGTGCGGCGGACCATGACGGAGATAGGGGCGGAGTTCCCGCAGGGCATCGAGCAGCGAATCGCCTACGATCCGACGATCTTCGTCCGCGCCTCGATTTCCGCCGTGCTGGTCACGCTGCTCGAGGCCGTGGCGCTGGTGGTGCTGGTGGTGGTGCTGTTCCTGCAGGACTGGCGGTCCTCGCTGATCCCGCTGGTGGCGGTGCCGGTCTCGCTTGTCGGCACGCTCGCGGTGATGCTGGCGCTCGGCTATTCGCTCAACACGCTCTCGCTCTTCGGCCTGGTGCTGGCGATCGGCATCGTGGTGGACGACGCGATCGTGGTGGTGGAGAACGTGGAGCGCCACATGGCGGCCGGCCTCGCGCCGAAGGACGCCTCGCGCCGCGCGATGGAGGAGGTGACGGGGCCGATCGTCGCCATCACCTCGGTCCTCGCCGCGGTCTTCGTGCCGGCCGCCTTCCTCTCCGGCCTGCAGGGCGAGTTCTATCGGCAATTCGCGGTGACCATCGCCGTCTCCACCGTGCTGTCGGCGGTGAACTCCCTCACGCTGAGCCCTGCGCTGGCGGGCGTGATGCTGAAGCCCCATGCGGGGCCGCGGCGCGGAGCGCTCGGCTGGTTCTTCCGGCAGTTCAACCGCGGCTTCGACGCGACCGCCAATGCGTATGCCGGTTTCGTGAAACGCTCGGCGCGTATCGGCGCGGTGGCGCTCGCGCTCTACGCCGCCATCCTCGGCCTCGGCTGGCAGGGGTTCCAGCAGGTGCCGACGGGCTTCGTGCCGCAGCAGGACAAGTACTACCTGGTCGGCATCGCCATGCTCCCCGCCGGCACCTCGATCGAGCGGTCGGAGGCGGTGGCGCGGCAGATGTCCCGGATCATGCTGGACGAGCCCGGCGTGGAGAGTGTCGCCGCCTTCCCCGGCCTCTCGATCGATGGCTTCGTCACGCTGCCCAACGCCGCCGTCGTCTTCACCATGCTCGATCCCTTTGAGCAGCGGCGCACGCCGGGGCTTTCGGCGAATGCCATCGCGCAGCGGCTGCAGGCGAAGCTCATCGGCATCCAGGATGGGCTCGCCCTGGTCTTCCCGCCGCCGCCGGTGCCAGGGCTCGGCGCGGTGGGCGGCTTCAAGCTGCAGGTGCAGGACCGCGCGGGCCTTGGCCTGGACGCGCTGGCCGAAGCCGCCCAGAAGCTGGTCGCCGCGGCGGCTCAGCGGCCGGAGCTCGCCGGCGTGATGTCGAGCTTCCACGTCTCCGCCCCGCAGCTGCGGGTGGAGCTGGACCGCGACCGCGCATTGGCGCTGGGAGTCGCGCCGGCCGATGTCGCGCAGGCGCTGCAGCTGGCGATGGGGTCGCTCTACGTGAACGACTTCCAGCGCCAGGGCCGCACCTATCGCGTGATCGCCCAGGCCGACGCCGCCTTCCGCCTGCGGGAGGAGGATCTGGCGCGGCTGCGCGTGCGCAGCGCCTCCGGCGCCATGGTGCCGCTCGCCTCGCTGGTGGCGTTGCAGGCCTCGACCGGGCCCGACCGCGTCGTGCGCCACAACGGCTACGCCTCGGCCGAGGTCGGCGGCGCGCCGGCGCCGGGCTACGGGTCCGGCCAGGCGCAAGCGGCGATGGAGCGGCTGGCGCAGGAGGTGCTGCCGCCGGGCATGGCGATCGAATGGACCGAGCTCGCCCTACAGGAGCGCCTGGCCGGCAACGCGGCCGTCTATGTCTTTCCGGTCGCGGTGCTGCTCGCCTTCCTGATCCTGGCGGCGCAGTACGGCAGCTGGTCGCTGCCGCTCGCGGTGCTGCCGGTCGCGCCGCTCGCGGTGATCAGCGCGCTGGCCGGCGTGCTGGCGACGGGCGGGGACAGCAACGTCTTCACCCAGATCGCCTGGCTGGTGCTGGTCGGGCTGGCGGCGAAGAACGCGATCCTCGTCGTGGAGTTCGCCCGCGAACGCGAACTGGCTGGCGCCGATCCGCTTTCCGCCGTTGTCGCGGCAGCGCGGCTTCGGTTGCGGCCGATCCTCATGACATCCATCGCCTTCGTCGCCGGCGCGGTGCCGCTCGCCGTCGCCACCGGTGCGGGGGCGGAGATGCGGCGTGCGATGGGCGTCGCCGTCGCCTCAGGCATGGCAGGGGTGACCCTGCTGGGCCTCGCCTTCACGCCGGTCTTCTACCTCCTGCTGCGCCGCATGGTGCAGCGGCGCGGGTCGGCGCCCCTGCTGCGCGCCGTGGAGGGCTGACCATGCCGGGTCCGGACAGGCGCATCGCAGATCTGCTGCTGACTGCCAGCGCGCCGGCGGTCTGGGGCAGCACCTACATCGTGACGACCGAGGCGCTTGCCGGCTGGGACCCGCTGCTCCTCGCGCTGCTGCGCGCGCTGCCCGCCGGGCTGCTGCTGCTCCTGCTGGTGCGACGACTGCCGCAGGGCATCTGGTGGGCGCGCAGCCTGCTGCTCGGCGCGCTGAACTTCTCGGTCTTCTGGGTGCTGCTCTTCGTCTCCGCCCACCGCCTGCCCGGCGGCGTCGCCGCGACGGTCGGCGCCATCCAGCCGCTCATCGTCGTGCTGCTGTCGCGCGCCGTGCTGGGCACGCCGATCCGCGCGCTGGCCGTGGCGGCGGCGCTAGGGGGCATCGCAGGCGTCGCGATGCTGGTGCTGGCACCAGGAGCCTCGCTCGATCCGCTCGGCGTCGCCGCCGGGCTCGGCGGCGCCGTCTCCATGGCGTTCGGCACGGTGCTGACAAGGCGCTGGCAGCCGCCAGTGCCGGCGCTGACCTTCACGGCTTGGCAACTCACGGCCGGCGGTGCGGCGCTGCTGCCGCTCATGCTCTGGCTGCAGCCGAGCGTGCCGCCGCCCACCGCGCTCAACCTGCTCGGCCTGGCGTGGCTCGGGCTGGTCGGCGCGGCGCTGTCCTACATCTTCTGGTTCCGCGGAATCGCGCGGCTCGGGCCTACCGCGGCCGCGCCGCTCGCGTTGCTGAGCCCTGTGGCCGCGGTGCTGCTCGGCTGGTGGGTGCTCGGCGAGACGCTGACGCCGGTGCAGCTCGGCGGGATGCTGCTGGTCGTGGTCAGCATCGCCTCCAGCCAGTTCGCGCAGCGTGCGCCCGCCGCAGCACCGGCGCCGGGCATGCTGCGGCCGTGACCGCACCGCTGAAGGAAACTGTCATGTCGCACACGCCGCGGGTCGACTACGCAACTCATGCACCGGAGGCGACGAGGGGCGAGCGCTCACGCAGCTAGCCCGCCGCCCTCGATCAGTGCGCGCTGCGCGGCGATCCCCTCCGCGATCACGTCGAGGCAGGCGCGCACGCGGGCGGTGCGTCGCAGGTCCTCATGCGTGACGATCCAAAGCTCGCGCGACAGCGCCGGCACCGGATCAGGCAGGACGCGGACCAGCCCTGGCTCGGGATCGCCGTGGTAGCAGGGCAGCGCGGCCAGCCCGATGCCCTCGCGTGCCGCGACCAGCTGATGCACGAGGCTGCTGGCACGGTACACGACCTGCTCCGGCGGCACCGTCGCCTCGATCCAGTCGGCGGCGCCGACGCCCACCGTGTCCACGCTCCAGCCGATGAAGGGGAAGCGCGCAAGGTCGGCGACGTCGCGTGGCGCACCGTGCTCCCCGACCAGCTTCGGTGAGCCGTAGACCGTCCAGGCGACCTCGCAGAGCCGGCGTCCGAACAGGTCGCCCTCCCGCGGGCGGGCCGCGCGCAGCGCGACGTCCGCTTCGCGGCGCGACAGGCTGAGCAGCCGGCTGTCCACGACAAGCTCCACGACCACGCCGGGATAGCGGTCGCGGAAACGCGCCATCAGCGGCGCCAGCAGCCGGAAGGCGAAGGTCTCCGACATCGTCAGGCGCACGCGCCCGGTCAGGCGGTGGTCGCGTCCCGTGATCTCGCGATCCAGCGCGGCGGTCTCGGTCTCCATCCGCTCCGCCGCGGCAGCGACGCGCTCGCCGGCCGCCGTCGGCGCATAGGTGCCGCCGGGCAGCCGCTCGAAGAGGCGCGCGCCGAGCCGCTCCTCCAGCGCGTTCAGCCGCCGGAAGGCGGTGCTGTGATTCACCGCCAGCGCGCGCGCCGCGCCCGAGAGCCCGCCAGCCCGCGCGATGGCGAGCACCAGCCGCAGGTCGTTCCAGTCCTCCATCGCGACATGCCTTGCATCAACGCAAGCACGCTTGGCGAACTCGCCGCGTGTCTTGCGTGGTTGCGGGGCATACATCGGGACCACCGCCAAGGCAAAGCGCTCCGATCCGGAACCGCAGCCCGGCGGCACAGGAGACCATCATGATCATCCGATTGCGGCCGGCCCTGGCGGCGGCGAACCTTCTGCTCGGCCTCGCGCTGGCCACGCCGGCGGCGGCCTCTGACGCCCCGCTCTATCCGCGAACCACGGGCAGCGGCGAGAACACCGAGATCGACTACGGCCCCGGACCGCGCGGCAACGTCGTGGGCGGTGGTCGCGTGCATGTCTCGGGCTCGGGCGAGCAGGCCGAGTTCCATCACCTCGACTCCGACTTCGTGCAGCGGCCGCCGGCGGGGCTCGTGCCGGTGACGGTCGGCAGCGGCGAGAACAGCAGCACGGCGTGGGTGCCGGCCGAGGCCACGCGCGGGCCCGCTCTCGGCCTGCTGCTCGAGGCTGTCACGCCGCATGGCTGAGCAGCGGATGCGGCGCCCGCAGCCGCGCGGCGCCGCGTCCCCGCTCATCCCTTCCAGCCACAAGGATAGCCAGCCATGCCCCGGATCGAACTCGTCAGCTTCGTCCTCTGCCCCTATGTGCAGCGCGCCGCCATCGTGCTCGCCGAGAAGGGCGCGCCCTTCACCCGCACCGACATAGACCTGGCGAACAAGCCCGCCTGGTTCACCGCGATCTCCCCGACGGGGAAGGTGCCGCTGCTGCGCGTGGGCGACAGCGTGCTCTTCGAATCCGCGGCGATCTGCGAGTACCTCGACGAGACGATCGCACCCCGCCTGCTGCCGGATGATCCGCTGCAGCGCGCCCGCCATCGGGCCTTCGTCGAATTCGCCTCCGGCACGCTCGCCGATGTCGCCGGTCTCTACGGCGCCCCGGACGCCGCGGGCTATGCGGCGAAGCGTCAGGCGCTGCGCACGCGCTTCGCGCGGCTCGAGGCGGAGCTGGACGCCTCCGGCCCCTTTTTCGCCGGCGCTGCCTTCGGCCTGGTGGACGCGGCCTTCGCGCCGGTCTTCCGCTACTTCGACGTGGTCGACCCCGCGACCTGCGAGGACAGCTTCGACCGGCTGCCGCGCGTCGCGCGCTGGCGCGCCGCACTCTCTGCGCGGCCGAGCGTGCAGGCGGCGGTCGTGCCCGATTTCCGCACGCGCCTCGCCGTCTTCCTGCGCGGCCGCTCTTCCCACCTCGCGGCATTGATGGCGGCCGGCACCGCCTGCGCGCAGCCCGCCACCGCCTGAACCTTCCCCAACCGCCCAACGGAGACACGCATGTCCACGCCTTCGCTCTTCACGCCGCTGCGCCTCGGCGCGCTCGACCTGGCGCACCGCGTCGTCATGGCGCCGATGACCCGCAACCGCTCGCCGGGCAACCTGCCGAACGCGCTGAACGCGACCTACTACGCGCAGCGCGCCTCCGCGGCGCTGATCATCACGGAAGGCACCGCGCCCGACGCGATGGGCCGCGGCTACATCGACATCCCGGGCCTCTACGACGCCGCGCAGGTCGCCGCCTGGCGGCAGGTGACCGAGGCAGTGCATGCGCGCGGCGGGCTGATCGCCGTGCAGCTGATGCATGTCGGCCGCATCTCGCACCCCGACTTCCTTGACGGCGCGACACCCGTCGCGCCCTCCGCCATTGCCGCGGCGGGCGCGATCCACACCTGGACGGGCGCGAAGCCGCATCCGGTGCCACGTGCCCTGGAGGCCTCGGAGATCCCGGCCGTGATCGCCACCTATGCCCGCGCTGCGCGGCTCGCCCGCGAGGCCGGCTTCGACGCGGCGGAGATCCACGGCGCGAATGGCTACCTGCCGAACCAGTTCCTCGCACCCAACGCGAACCTGCGTCGCGACGCCTGGGGCGGCAGCGTGGAGAAGCGCGCCCGCTTCCTGCTCGAGGCGACGGACGCCGCGATCGCCGAGATCGGCCCCGGGCGCGTCGGCGTGCGCCTCAGCCCCGGCAGCGGCTTCAACGACATTGCCGACCCGGAGGTGGAGGCGACCTACGCGCATGTCGTCGCTCAGCTCGACCGGCGGGACCTGGCCTGGCTGCACGTGGTGGATGCGCGCCCGGGCTTCGACGTGCCGGCGCTCGTCGCGTGCCACTACCGCGGCGCGGTGATGCTGAACGGCGGCTACGACCGCGCACGCGCGGATACGGATATCGCTAACGGCCGCGCCAAGCTGGTCTCGTTCGGCACGCCGTTCATCTCGAACCCGGACCTGCCGGAGCGGCTTCGGCGCGATGCGCCGCTGGCTACCGCTGACCGCGCAACCTTCTACGGCGGCGATGCGCGCGGTTACTTGGATTACCCCAGGCTGGACGACGCCAGGGCGGCGTGAACTGCCGGAGCCTGTGCGACGGGGATGTCGCTTGCGGCACCCCGCGCCAAGCCCCGCTCACATCGGCGAGGCGATCTGCAATGGCGAGGCTGCGGCCCCAAGCCGACCGCCGTCGACCCGAAGCCGAAGTTCATCCGCCAGGCGATGGCCAGCCGACTGCGAGCCGCGCACGCATACTGTCGCGATCGTTCAAGACTGACACACCCCGAGCGCCATATCGCGAGTCGTGTCGGATCGGAGAGAGCGCTGATGGCGGCGGCAGAGGTGGTCGTGAACGGACAGGCGGCGGCCCTGCCGCCAGCGTGGGAGGAGGAGACGCTGCTCTCCTTCCTGCGGTTCCATCTGCGCCTCGCGGGCGTGCGCTTCGGCTGCGGCGTCGGGCTCTGCGGCGCTTGCACGGTGCTGGTGGACCGGCAGGCGGTCCGCGCCTGTGCCACGCTCGCTTCGGCCGTCGCCGGCCGTCGCGTGACCACGGCCGAAGGCTTCGAGGCCGCCGGTGGCGCGCCGGCGGCGGTGCTGCGCGCCTGGAACGAACTCGCGGTCCCGCAATGCGGCTACTGCCAGTCCGGCCAGATGGCGCAGGCTGCCGCAGTCCTCGCCACGCGACCGCGCCCCGCGCCCGCGGCGACGGAGGCCGCCATGGCCGGCGTGCTGTGCCGCTGCGGCACAGCGCCGCGTGTCCGCGCCGCGCTGGATCGCGCCACGGCGTTCCTGGAAGGGCGGGCCTGAGATGGGAACCACCCGTCGCGACGCGTTGCGTGGCCTCGGCGGAGCTGGCGGAGGCCGTGAACGTCCAGGCGCGACTTGCCGCGCGCGGTGGTGCGTCCCTCCCGCACCGCCTGCTCGACGCGACGATGGATCCGACCGGCCGCTGGGACGTCGATCTGCGCCTCGACGTGCCGATGGCGGCGCATGCGCAGATCGAGCCCCGGGCCGCGACCGCGCGCTGGTCAGCCGGCCGCACGCGGCTCGAGGTCTGGACCGGCACGCAGGACGCGTTCTTCGTGCGCGCGGTGCTGGCGCGCCGTCTCGGCCTGCGCGAAGGCGACGTCGTCGTGCGCTCCTGCAGGATGGGCGGCGCCTTCGGCGGCCGCACCGTGCCGACGGTCGAGATCGAGGCCGCGCGGCTCTCCCGCGCCGTCGCGCCGCGGCCGGTGCTGGTGCAGTGGACGCGCGAGGACGAATTCCGCGAGGCTTTCCACCGCCCGCCATCGTCTCACCGCATCCGGGCGTGGCTCGGGCCAGAGGGGAAGATCGCGGCCTGGTGGCATGCCTTCGTCTCCGGCCATGTGATCTTCACCGCGGCCGTGCTGCCGCCCTGGCTGCAGCGCGCGGCGAATGCGGTGACCGGCGACGCGAGCATCGCACGCGGCGCGCGGCCGCCCTATGGCTTCGGCGCGGCACGGGTGGAATTCGACGCCGTGGCGCTGCCCGTGCCGACGGGGCCGTAGCGCGGTCTCGGCGCGGCGCCGAATGCCTTCGCGATGGAGAGCGCGATGGACGAACTGGCGAACCGGGCGGGCCGCGATCCGCTCGCCTTCCGCCTGGATCACCCCGCACGCTGCCGCCTGGTCGCGCGCTCGGGCTGGGCTGCGCGCCCGCAGCCCGGCGGACCTGATCGGCCGCTGGCTGCGGCTGGAGCGCTACCCGCATTCGCACCACCGTACGGCGGTCGAGCGGATGGACGGGCATGGCGCGGCGCTGCGGCACGTCTCGACCGACGGGCGGCCACCCGCCGCCGAGGAGGACCTGCTCGTGCTCGGTGTCCATCTCGGCCTGCTGCGCGCCATCGGCTGCCGGGAGGTGACCGCCGAGGTCGGCGGCGAGGCCGTGGCACGAACCGATGGCGGCTGGGATCGCGGCGGCGTGGGGCGCGCCCTCGGCGCCGGCGCGACGGCCGCCTGGTACATCGCCCGGTCGGGCTGGGAAGAACGGCGTCACGCCCCGCCGCAGGCGGGGGCGCCGGACCCGCGCGGCGCGCCGGCCGTGACCTTCGACGCCTGCGCCGAGGCCGCGGCGCTTGCCGGCCTGTTCGCCGAGGATCCGGCGCGGCACCTCACCCTGGCCGAGGCAGCAGGGGCGCTGGGCCTTTCGCCGCGCGGCCTGTAGCGGCGGCTCGCCGCGCATGGGCTGACGGCGACGGCGGTGGCGCGTGCCGTGCAGGTGCGCCAGGCCTGCGCGCTGCTCGCCAGCACGGACGAGCCATTGCCCGTGATCGGCTATATCTGCGGCTTCTCCGACCAGGCGCATTTCACGCGCCAGTTCCGGAAGCGGGTAGCCATGACGCCAGGCGCTTACCGGAACTTGCTCCGGATGGAGCCTAGTCCCTACGCCGCCTGATCGCGGGCGGGTCATACCCGCTCTGCCGCGAACGATTCGGAGCCTCACGCCCGGTGGTAGTAGCCAACCGCCTCAAGGCTTCGTCTAGGACCGCTCATCCCCGGCGAGAGTCCGCGATCCGCCCGAAGCGGCCCCAGAACCCGACGCGCCTCAGATGGCCACCGAGGCAAAAGCCGCACGTTCGAATCGTGTCGGGTCCGCCAGACTCCCCCATGTGACGGCCGGGCAGCGCTCCAGCGACAGGCGTTCAGCCGCCGTAGAGCCGCGAGAGATCGGCGCCGAACCCGGTCAGGGCCCGCGCGCGGCCCGGTCGCGGCGCGCCGGGCGGCGCCAAGCCGACCATCGCCTCGGCGAGCCGCACCGCGGCGGCCGTGCCGTCCACCAGCGGGACCGGGACGCGCGGCGCCAGCACCGGCGCAAGGCCAGCAAGCGGCCCGCCGGCGAGGATCACAACCTCCGCCCCGTCCTGACCGATCGCCGCCTCGCACAGCGACAGGACCAGCTCCGCCCGCTCCTCCGCGACGCGGCCGGGATCGCCGGCGAAGGGCGGGCCCATGCGGAAGCCGGTGCAGCGTGACGCCAGGCCGTGATGCGCAAGGCAATCCTCGAACATCGGCCGCAGCGCGGCGGTGAAGGACACCACGCCGAAGCGGCGGCCGAGCAGGCAGGCGGCGTGGAAGGCCGCCTCGGAGATGCCAAGCACCGGCACGTCCAGCAGCTCCTTCGCCGCGTCCAGGCCGGGATCGCCGAAGCAGGCGATGACAGCCGCGTCGTAGCTGCCGCGCCGCGCCGCCAGCGCGGCGAGCGTCGCCTGTCCCGCGATGAGCCAGTCCGCGCGGCTGACGATCAGCGGCAGGCCGAAGGGCGCCGTCACCGCCTCGACCGCGACGCCCGGCGAGGCGGACGCGCGCGCCGCGGCGCCGATGCGGTCGGTGACGGAGGGCGTCGTGTTGCTGTTGACGAGGAGGATGCGCATCAGCGCGGCCCCTCCCCCAGCCAATGGGCGGCGATGTCGCGGCGGCGCGCCACCCAGATGCCGGGCGTGCGCGCCACATGCTCCAGCACCGCTTCCAGCCCACGCATGCGTGCCGGGCGGCCGATGATGCGCAGGTGCAGCCCGATCGAGAGCATGCGCGGCGCAGTGCGCCCCTCGCGCAGCAGCCAGTCGATCGCGCCGATGCAGTAGCGCGCGAAATCCTCCGCCTGCACGAAGCCGCCGCCGGGCTGGAAGCGCATGTCGTTGGTGTCGAAGGCGTAGGGCAGGATCACATGCGGCCGCCCGTCGGGGCGCGGCACCGCGCGCGGCAGGTCGTCGTCATAGGCGTCGGAGTCATATAGGAAGCCGCCCTCCTCCATCAGCAGCCGCCGCGTGTTGACCGACGCCGCGCTGCGCGTGTGCCAGCCGACCGGGCGCGTGCCCGTTGCCGCCTCGATCGCCGCGACGGTGCGCGCGATGACGGCGCGTTCCGTCGCCTCCGGCATGCGGGCATGCGTCTCCCACCGCCAGCCATGCGCCGAGACCTCATGGCCGCGCGCATGCGGCTCCGCGGCCAGGTGCGGCGTCGCGGCGACGGCGCGGCCGCAGGCGGAGAAGGTCGCCGCCACGTGATGCGCGTCGAGCAGGTCGAGGATCCGCCAGAGGCCGACACGGCTGCCATAGGCGTAGTGCGTCTCCATGCAGGGATCGCGGTGGCCGACGACCTCTTCCCGGGCCTCGTAGACGGCCTCGTTGCGCTCGTCGCCGCTCGACAGGGCAAGCTCCGCGCCTTCCTCCACGTTGACCACGAAGGAGAGCGCAAGCCGCGCGCCGCCGGGCCAGCGCGGATCGGGCGGGTTGCGCCCGTATCCGGACATGTCCCGGTCCGCCGCGGGCATGCCGCCCGGCACGTCGCTCATCGCGTGTCTCCGCTCGTCATGGCCGTGCCCGCAGGGTCAGACGCCTTCGATGTCGACGCGCCAGGCGTCAGGCGGGTCGGCGTTGGCGGCCAGCCAGTCCGGCCCGCCGCCCGCCACCCAGGCCGCCGCCGCGATGCGCGACGCGACGACGAGCGCCGCGAGGTCGCGCTCCGCATAGGTCCAGCGTGCCTGCGCCGCGACCACGATCTGGCCGAGGAACCTGCCCCGCCAGAGCATCGGCGCATAGGCCGAGGACCCCATGCGCGAGGTCTTCAGGTACTGGCGGAAATCCGCGTCCTCGTCGGTGTTCGACAGCAGCAGCGGGGCGCCGGAGCGCAGCACGCGGCCGGGATGCCCGCCCACGATCGGGATCATCAGCCGGTGCTGCTCGGGCGGGAAACCGACATTGCCGACGAGCATGTGCCAGCGCCGGTCGGGCGTGATCATGAAGCAGCCCGAGACGCGGTAGTCGCGCTCGCCCTCCTTCAGCGCACCGGGGCGTTGCGCCGCGTCCCGGTCGCCGAGCGTGTCGTGGCAGCCGCGCGCCAGCGCGCGCATCGCCTCTTCCGGGCCGTCGGCTGCCAGCGCGGCGGCGCCGGCGTCGGACAGCATGGCCAGGATCGGATCCATGCCGCCACGCTCCCTCACGCGGCGAGGTTGCGCAAGCCGCGCAGCTCGCGCGGCGTGGCACCCAGCCGCGCGCCGCAATGCAGCCGGAGCGTCGCCGCGCTGCCGAAGCCGACTGCCTCGCCCGCCTTCCACCGACAGCCGCGACGCCGGCAGCAGGTCCTGCGCGCGCCGCAGGTGGTGCCGGCCGCCTCGCAGAAGCGGCGCTGAAGGCCGCGAAGGCGCGAGGACGCATCCTTCGCCGTCCATTGCGCCGGACCGCATTGCAACGGCGCCGACCGCGGCTCGCCGGCCTCGGACGCCCGGTGAAGCCGATGTCCGGCGGAATCGCCGGCTCGCGCGAAAGGAGGGGCTGAAGCTGGCCACCGCCCGCGCTTCGTCCGGAGGCCAAGGGCGGGTGCCGCCCAGGCCAGGCGACGGATTGACTCGCGTTCGGGCACGCCATCGTACCAAAATGTCGTAGGGAGAGCCCAGCATGACCGAGATCCGCTTCGAAGACGGCGCAGCCTATGAGCGGTCGATGGGCCTCTGGAGCAGGCTCGTCGGAGAGTTCTTCCTCGATTGGCTCGCCTCCGGACCCGGCCAGCGCTGGGTCGATGTCGGCTGCGGCAACGGTGCCTTCACGGAATTGCTGATGCAGCGCTGCGCGCCGGCGGAGGTGCAGGCGCTCGATCCCTCCGAGGGCCAGCTCGCCTTCGCGCGCACGCGCCCGGGTGCGCAGGGCGCGGTGTTCCGCCAGGGCGACGCGCTAGGGCTGCCCTTCGACGAGGACAGCTTCGACACCGCTGTCATGGCGCTGGTCATCTTCTTCGTCCCCGACCCCGCCCGCGGCGTGGCGGAGATGGCGCGCGTCGTGCGGCCGGGCGGCGAGGTCGTCGCCTATGCCTGGAACTTCGCCCGGGGCGGCTTTCCCTATGAGCCGATCCAAGCGGAGCTCCGTGCCATGGGCCACAAGCCACCCTGGCCGCCGAACTGGGCGGTGGCGACGCCGGAGGGGCTCGCGGCGCTCTGGGCCGGCGCGGGACTTGCGGCGCCAATGGTTCAGGAGATCACCGTGCGCCGCGCCTGGCCGGACTTCGAGAGCTACTGGTCCGACACGACCGTCTCCGCCGCGCTGTTCCAGCTGATCTCGAGCCTGCCGCCCGCGGATCTCGAGACGCTGCGAGATCGGGTGCGGGCACGAGTGGAGCTCTCCGACGGCAGCGTCGCCTATGACGCGCTCGCGACTGCGATCCGGGGCCGCGTTCCGCGCTGAGCCTCAGCCGGCGAAGCGCGCGTCCCGCTCGGCCTGGATCGCCTCATAGACCTGCCGCACCACCGCCTGGCCATGCGCGCGCTCCAGCCGGCGGACGGTGAAGTGGCCCTCGGCGACGCCGCGGAAATGCTCGAGGAAGGCGAGGTTCACGCCGGCGCCCGCCGCCGCGCCGATCACCGGGGCCGCCTGGGCCGAGAGCTTCAGCGCCACCGGCCCGCCGAAGCGCGCCGCGATCGCGCCGACGAAGCCCGGCAGCAGGATGGCGGAGACGCCGCGCCCGGCCGCCGTCTTCAGCGCCTCGGCCAGCGCCAGGCGCACGGCGAAGTAGCCCGACTCCGCCGCGTCGTCCCGTGCATCCCGCCCGCCGAGCGCGAAGACTTTCAGGCATTCTGCCGCGATCTCCGGACGCGACAGGTCCTCGCCGTTCTCGGCCGCGACGGCGGCGATCTGGCGGAGCAGCAGCGTGGTGGAGACCGGCAGTTCCAGCAGCGTGCCCGGCAGCCCGAAGGCGCCGCCGGCGGCCCCGGACGCCGCCGCCATGCCGCGGTGGAACCAGGCCGAGGGGATGGCCGGCGGCGTGCCCGCCGGGTTGCTGCGCAGCGCGGCGTTCATGGCGGTGGTGATGGCGCGCCGCACCGTGCGGTCCAGCATCCCCTGCACCGGGCCGGGCAGCCGGTTCTTCAGCGCCTCCACCGGCGCGCCGACGAGGGCGGAGAGCCGCGCGGCGAGCGAGACGTCCTCGAGCTGCCGCACCGCGCGCGCGAGCTCGGCGCGGGTGGCGTCGGAAAGGCCGGGGGCGAGGCTGGTGGCGACGGACATGGCGGAAACGATATGGGGATTGGCGCCCGCGGGTTCAGCGGCGTGGCGAGGTGTGATCGCGCAGCCAGGCGGCGAACTCCTCCTCAAACATCTCGCCGGAGGCGAGGTCGAGGGTAGCGACGACGCTCTCGGCATGCGTCGCCGTCAGCTCCAACCCGTTCAGCCGGAGGAACGTCTCCACGCAGACGAAGGCGGCGCGCTTGTTGCCGCCGACGAAAGGAAGGCTGCGCTCAATCCCTGGTCGATTGCCGCGCCGAGCGCGCAGAGGTCCGCGACGCCATAGCCCCAGGCGCTGCGGGGGCGCGCCAGCGCGCTTTCCAGCAGGCCGCGGTCGCGGACGCCCTCCGCCCCGCCATGCTCGGCGACCTGCTCCTCATGGATGGCGAGTGCGACGTCGGGCCCGATCCACTCGGGCTCGACGCTCACGTGGCGAGTTCGCGCAGCACGGCCCGCCGGCGGCGCATCACCTCGCGCGCCACCTCCATCTGGCGGTCGGATTAGCCACATGCAGCGTGTCGCCATCCCGCAGGTCGAGTTTCGCCAGCAGCTCCTTCGGCAGGACGACCCCCGCCGAATTCCCGATCGCGCGCAGCTTCAGGCTGGCCATGGCTGCACCTCCATGTCCACGGACGTTATGACGTCTCACACCCAGCCCGTGTAACACTCGTTATTACAGGATAAAGCGGCTGAGATCCGCGCTCGCCGCCAGCGGCGCCACGCGGCCGCGGACCATCTCGCCATCCACCGTCACCGTCTCGCCCGACCGGTCGCTCGCGGTGAAGGAGATCTCGTCGAGCAGCCGCTCCATCACGGTGGCCAGCCGCCGCGCGCCGATGTTCTCGACCGTCGCGTTGATCTCCGCCGCGAGCTCGGCCAGCGCATCCACCGCGCCGTCGGTGACATCGAGGGTCACGCCCTCCGTCCCCAGCAGCGCGACGTACTGCTTGACCAGGCTGTGCTCCGGCTCTGTCAGTATGCGGCGGAAATCCTCCTGCGTCAGCGCCTTCAGCTCGACGCGGATCGGCAGGCGGCCCTGCAGCTCCGGCAGAAGGTCGGAGGGCTTCGCCATGTGGAAGGCGCCGGAGGCGATGAAGAGGATGTGGTCCGTCTTCACCGGCCCGTGCTTCGTCGTGACCGTCGTGCCCTCGATCAGCGGCAGCAGGTCGCGCTGCACGCCCTCGCGGCTCACGTCGCCGCCGCGGAAGCCGCCTTCGCCGGTGCGGGCGCAGACCTTGTCGATCTCGTCGATGAAGACGATGCCGTTGTTCTCGGCGTTGGACACGGCATCACGGGTGAGCTGGTCGTTGTCGAGCAGCTTGTCCGCCTCGTCCTTCGTCAGCGCGATCCGCGCCTCCGCCACCGTCATCTTCCGCGGCTTGGTGCGGCCGCCGAACATCTTGCCGAGCATCTCCTGCATGTTCTGCATCTGGATGCCCTGGGCGCCCGGCAGGTCCATCATGCCGAGCGGCATGCCGCCGCCGGCATCGGCCAGTTGCACCTCCACCTCGCGGCTCTCGAGCTGGCCTTCGCGCAGCATGCGGCGGAACTTCATGCGCGTCTCGCCGGAGGCACCTTCGCCGACCAGCGCGGAGACGAGCCGCTCCTCCGCCGCCAGCTCCGCCTTGGCCTGGACGTCCCGGCGCGCCGCGTCACGGGTCTGGGTGATGCTCGCCTCGACCAGGTCGCGGACGATGCTGTCCACGTCGCGGCCGACATAGCCGACCTCGGTGAACTTCGTCGCCTCGATCTTCAGGAAGGGCGCGTTGGCGAGCTTCGCCAGGCGCCGCGCGATCTCGGTCTTGCCGCAGCCGGTCGGGCCGATCATCAGGATGTTCTTCGGCACCACCTCCTCGCGCAGCCCCGCGGGAAGCTGCTGCCGGCGCCAGCGGTTGCGCAGCGCGATGGCGACCGCGCGCTTCGCGTCACCCTGGCCGACGATGTGGCGGTCGAGCTCGCTGACGATCTCGCGAGGGCTCAGGTTCACAGCTTCTGTCACTGGTCCAGCGTTTCCAGGATGATGTTGCCGTTGGTGTAGACGCAGATCTCGCCGGCGATCTTCATCGCACGCCGGCAGATCTCCTCCGCGCCGACGCCGTCGACCGGCAGCAGCGCGCGCGCCGCAGCCAGCGCGAAGTTCCCGCCCGAGCCGATGCCGATCACCGCATCCTCCGGCTCCAGCACGTCGCCCTGCCCGGTCAGCAGCAGGGACCGCTTGCCGTCCGCCACCGCCAGCAGCGCCTCCAGCCGCCGCAGGTAGCGATCGGTGCGCCAGTCCTTGGCGAGCTCCACGCAGGCGCGTTCCAGCTGGTCGGGGAAGCGCTCGAGCTTCGCCTCCAGCCGTTCCAGCAGGGTGAAGGCGTCGGCGGTGGCGCCGGCGAAGCCGGCCAGCACGCGGCCATTGGCGATGCGCCGCACCTTGCGCGCATTGCCCTTCACCACCGTCTGGCCGAGCGAGACCTGCCCGTCGCCTGCCATCGCCACGCGCCCGTCCTTCCGGACGCAGAGGATGGTGGTGCCGTGCCAGCCGAGGGGATCTTGGGGGGAACCTGTCATGGCCCCCTAGATGGCCGCGCGCCGCCTCGGCCGCAACGTCATGCCCCGTCCCCCTCGCCAAGCCGCCCGCGCGCGCGTAAACCGACGCCCATGGACGGCAGCCTCAACCAGGAGACGAAGCGCCGCGCCGAGATCGCGCGCGCGACGTCCGAAACCGACATCCGCCTCTCCCTCGACCTCGACGGGTCGGGCATGGCCGAGGTCGCGACCGGCATCGGCTTCCTCGACCACATGCTGACCGCGCTCGCCCGCCATGCGCTGCTCGACCTCACGGTCGCCGCCAGCGGCGACCTGCACATCGACGACCACCACACGGCGGAGGATGTCGGCATCGTCCTCGGCCAGGCGCTGCGCGCCGCCCTCGGCGACAAGCGTGGCATCCGCCGCTTCGGCCAGTCCCTTCTGCCGATGGACGAGGCGCTGGCCGAGGCCGCGATCGACATCTCCGGCCGGCCCTTCCTGGCCTGGCAGGTCCCCTTTCAGCGCCCGAAGATCGGCAGCTTCGACACCGAGCTGGTTGAGGAATTCTTCCGGGCTTTCGCCTTCAACGCGGGTATCACGCTCCACGTCACCTTGAAGGCTGGCACCAACGCGCACCATGTCGCAGAGGCCTGCTTCAAGTCCGTCGCCCGCGCCCTGCGGATGGCGGTGGAGCACGACCCGCGCGCGGCAGGGGCCATCCCCTCCACCAAGGGCAGCCTGGAGGGTTAGGTGCGGGTCTACACCGTGCATGGCGAGCCGCCCCGCGAGGCCACCGGCCCCGAGGGGTGGCCGGAGCCGAAGCCGCGCCCGCCGATCCTGGTCCGCGAGGGCTTCGCCTTCTGGGCCTTCGTGTTCGGCTTCCTCTGGTTCGCCTTCAACCGGCTGTGGTGGGAGGCCGCCGGGCTGCTGGTCCTGACCCTCCTCGCGGCCTTCCTGCTGCCCGAGCCCTGGTCGGGGCTGGCCACCCTCGGCCTGCACCTCCTCGCCGGCTTCGAGGCGCGCGACCGCCTGCGCGCCCGCCTGGCGCGGCGGGGCCTGCCGGAACTCGGCGTGGTCGCCGCGCCGGACGAGGACATCGCCTGGTTCCGCCTCGGCCAGCAGCGGCCCGACCTGGTGAAGGCCGTCCCGTGAAGGTCGCCGTGATCGACCCCGGCTCCGGCAACCTTGCCTCCGTCCGCCGCGCCTTCGAGCGCGTGGCGCGGGAGGCCGGCGCCGATGCGGAGATCCGCGTCACGACCGACGCCGACGACCTGCGCGCCGCCGACCGTATCGTGCTGCCCGGCCAGGGCGCCTTTGCCGCCTGCCGCCGCGGCCTCGACGCGCTACCCGGCATGACGGAAGCCCTGACGGACGAGGTGATCGTCCGGGGAAAGCCCTTCCTCGGCATCTGCGTCGGCATGCAGCTCATGGCCGCGCGCGGGCTCGAGCACGGCACAACGCCTGGTCTCGGCTGGATCGAGGGCGAGATCGCGCCGATGGACCCGCGCGACGAAGGCGGCACGCCGCTGCCGCTGCCGCAGATGGGCTGGAACGCGCTGCGCCCCGCGCGCCCCCACCCCCTGCTCGACGGCGTGGCGGCGGGCGACCACGCCTATTTCGTGCATTCCTACGCGCTGTCCGGCGGCCGCGACGAGGAACTGATCGCGGCGGCCGAGTATGGCGGCACCGTCCCGGCGGTGGTCGGCCGCGCCAACCTTGCCGGCACGCAGTTCCACGCCGAGAAGTCCGGCTCCGTCGGCCTGCGCATCCTCGCCAACTTCCTGGAATGGCGCCCGTGAGCCAGCCGCGCGCCGCCGTCCAGAAGCTGCTGGTCGAGATCGCGACCGAGATCAACGACCACGACCTCGAGGACCTCTGCGAGGCCACCAACGCCGCCATCATCGAGGGCGGCGGCTTCGGCTGGGTCCAGCAGCAGGACCGCGCCCTACTCGCGCGCCACTTCCGCGGCGCGCTGCTGGTGCCGGACCGCACGATCTTCCTCGCCCGCCTCGACGGCGTCGTGGTCGGCTCCGCCCAGCTCGTCCGCCCGCCGCGCAACAACGAGGCGCAGGCCTTCGCCGCCCAGCTCACCAACGCCTACATCGCCCCCTATGCGCGCGGCTTCGGCCTTGCCCGCCGCCTCGTCGCCCGCGTCGAGGAGCACGCCGCCGCCATGGGCTTCCGCGTCCTAAACCTCGACGTGCGCGAGACGCAGGAGACCGCGATCCGGCTCTTCGAGGGCCTCGGCTACACGCGCTGGGGCACGCACCCGGCCTATGCGCGGGTGGAGGGAAGGACGGTCGCCGGCCACTTCTACTTCAAGCTGCTCGAGCCCGGCCGCGGCCGCTCGACCGAGAGCCTCATTTCCGGAAGCTGAGATCCCGATGGCGTTCACGCTCTATCCCGCCATCGACCTCAAGGGCGGCCAGGTGGTGCGCCTCCGGCGCGGGGAGATGGACCAGGCGACGGTCTATGCCGAGGACCCGGCGAAGCAGGCGGCCGCCTTCGCCGAGGCCGGCTTCGAATGGGTGCATGTCGTCGACCTCGACGGCGCCTTCGCCGGCCGCCCCGCGAACGCGGAAGCGGTGCGCGCCATCCTCGCCGCGACGAAGCTGCCGGTGCAGCTGGGGGGAGGCATCCGCGACATGGCGACCGCCGCGGCCTGGCTCGAAGCGGGCGTCGCCCGGATCATCCTGGGCTCTGCGGCTGTGAAGGACCCGGCCTTCGCCCGCGCCGCCTGCCGCGCCTTCCCCGGCCGTGTGGCGCTCGGCCTCGACGCGCGCGACGGCTTCGTCGCGACCGAGGGCTGGGCCGAGACCTCCGACGTCACCGCCCGCGACCTCGCGGCCCGCTTCGCCGACGCGGGGGCGGCCGCAGTCATCTTCACCGACATCGCGCGCGACGGCATGCTGAGCGGCGTGAACCTCGACCTCACCGCCGAGCTCGCCCGCGCCGTGCCGATCCCGGTCATCGCCTCGGGCGGCGTCGCCGCGGTCGCCGACATCCACGCGCTGCGCGCCACCGGCGCGGGCATCGCGGGCGCCATCCTCGGCCGCGCGCTCTACGACGGGCGCGTGGACCCGGCGGAGGCGCTGGCCGCCGCGCGCGGATGAGGCGCGCCGCCGTCCTTGTGCTGCTGGCGCTCGCCGGCTGCGCCGGGCCGCTGCCCTCGGCGGCGCCGGGCGCCGTGCGGGTCGGCCTCGGGGCGAAGGAGGTGCGTCAGACGGTCAGCCTCGCCGAGGCGCCCTGGCGTTCGGTGGGTCTCGTCGCCACCGCCGTCGGCGGGCGCTGCACCGGCGCGGTGATCGGGCCGCGCACCGTGCTGACGGCGGCGCATTGCCTGCTCGACCCGCGCAGCGCGCAGATGTTGCAGCCGGAGGCGGTGGCCTTCGTCATCGGCCTCTCGCCCGACAGCCCGGGCGAGCGGAAGGGCGTCGCCTCCTACGTCTTCGGGCCGGGATTCGCGGCGCGTCCTGGGCCGCAGCCGGACCCGGACGCGCCGCCCGACGCCGACTGGGCCGTGCTGACGCTCGACGCGACGACGCCCGGCCTGCCGGCGGAGCGCGCTCTGCCGCTGGCCACGGCGCTGGTCCGGCCGGGTACGCCCGTCGTGCTCGGCGGCTACCAGGCCGACCGGCCGCGCGCGCTGATCGCCGACCTCGCCTGCACGACGCTCGGCTATGGCCGCGACCAGTCCGGGCGGCTGATGCTGCGGCATTCCTGCTCGGCCACCGGCGGGTCGAGCGGCGGACCGCTCCTGCTGCGCCAGGGGGACGGGCTCTGGGTCGTGGCCGGCGTCGGCTCGATGGCCGTGCGCGGCGAGGCGGGCGGCTGGGCCGTGCCCGCGCCCACGATCCGGCGCGATGCCGGCGCGGCCAAGGGCGGCTGAACGCGCCGGGGCGGGATGCTGCCACGCGCCGGGGCGGAACGCCCCGGCGACGCGTCAGCCCGCCACGCGCTCCAGCAGGAACATCACCAGGACGGCGGCGGCGGCCGTGCCGGCGATGATCGGGAAGGTCCACGGCATCTGGGGCGGATGCGCGCGGTCATGGTTCGGATGGATCAGGGTCATGCGGCGACGAACGCGGAAGCTTGCCACGCGTTCGTTGCACCACGCGGGGGATCTGCGGGATGACGGCGGAACTTCCCCCGCCGCGCGACGATTCTCCCGGGTCCGCAATCCGAGGGAGATCGAAGATGGCCCGTGGCAGCCCATCCATGCTGGCGTTGCTCGGCGTTCTCGCCGTCGCCGGCTACCAGAACCGCGACAAGCTCGCCGAGATCCTCGGCAAGGCCGGGCTCCGCGGCCCGATGCCGGGCCCGGTGCCCGGCCCCGTCCCCGGCCCGGTGAACGAGGCAGGCCGCCAGGGCGGTCAGATGGAGACGATGGCGCATGGCGGCCGGCCGGAGGCCGCCTCCGTGCCGAGCATCGGCGCCGTGCTGTCGGAAGGCATCCGCGACATCGTCGACCGCTTCCGCCAGACCGGCCATGGCGAGACTGCCGAGAGCTGGATCGCGCACGGCCCGAACCGCACCGTCCAGGGCAATCACATCGAATCGGCGATCGGCGCCGAGACGCTCGACCTGCTCGCCAGCCGCACCGGCATGTCGCGCCAGGAGATCGTCGCCCGCCTCGCGCGCGAGCTGCCCGATGCGGTCGACAAGTACACGCCCGAGGGCCGGCTTCCCGCCTGAGCGGCCCCTACCGCTCCCGGAAGGAGCGCGACATGACGGTCACGGCGGCGTCGATGCAGGGCCGCATGTCGCGCGGGAACTCCATCCAGAGCGTCGCCGCGGCGCCGCTCCGCAGCAGCATCGTGCGCCGGTAGAAGATCCGGCCCACCATGTAGCCGCTGACGACGAACCAGTTGCCGCGGGCGGCGCGGTAGGTCACCTCGCCGCCGCTGTTCTGCACCACGTCGCCCACCGCCTCCCGCAGCAGTTCGTCGAGCCCCAGCCGCTCGCGGTTCCGGGCGATGTTGATCACCGCCGTCGCCCGCCGGTCCGCCGTCCAGAACCGCGCGCTGTCGCGCGAGGCCGGCACGCTCGCCGGGTCCAGCGCGAACATCGCCGGATGGTCCATGGCGATGCCGAAGACCTCGTTGCGGTAGCTCTGCAGCGGGCCGATCGCCGGGCAGCCGCGCATGTCCTGCGCCGCCGCGGCCCCGGTGACGAGCGTGAGGCAGAGTGCCAGGATCATGCGCCACGCGCGGCGTCGCATCGAAATCCCCCATGGGTCCGGCGGAACAACGCCCCCGCTGCGCGCGGTTGCGGTGGGCGCGGTTGAGAGGCGCGTCGCGCCGCCGCCCGGCAGTCGCGCAGATCCGATACCAGCCGTAACGAGACGTGCGCGGAACGCTCCCATTCGCGCGATGCGCGCATGCCGGCTGGGATGTTATACTCCGAATCGTGCCCTGGGCGGTCCTGACCCGCGCTCGGCTCTCTCCTGCAGCCCGCCAGCCCGAGCCGAGACATGGCCATGGACATGCTGAGCGACAGCCATCCTTCGGCGGCGGGCCTGCGGGACCTCGCGCCGGACGGTCCCTTCCGGCGGCGTCGCGCCCCGTCGCCGCGTGGCCTCGGCGTCTCGGTGCTCGCCGGGCTCGCCGGTCTCGGTGCGCTGCTCGCCGCCGCCTGGACTGGCCACGAGGCCGCCGCCTCCGACGCGGAACGCCGCCTTCAGGGGGCCGCGACGGTGCTGGCGCGCGGCGCCGAGGACGCGCTGGCCCCGGCCGAGGCGCTGGCCGCGGGGATCGCGGCGCGGCTCCAGGCGGACGGGATCGCCTCCGCGGAGGCGCTGCGCCGCTGGGCCACCGCGCGCCCCGTCCAGGACGCGCTGCGGGAACGCGCGACGCGCGGCCTGCGCGCAGTCGCCCTGCTCGACGGCGAAGGCCAGCCGATCGGCGCCGAGGGCGAGGCGGGCGCTGCCGGCGGGCCGCTGCCCGGCGCGGTCCAGGCGCTGCGGGGCGGCGCCGCGCGCGTCCTCGGCGGCGCCGTGCCCGACCTCGCGACCGGCGGCTGGACCCTGCGGGTTGCGCAGCGCCTGTCGGCCGCCGATGGCAGCCTTCTCGGCGTCCTCATCGCGGCGGTGGAGCTGCCGCGCCTCGGCGGGGTGCAGGCCGCGGCCGGGCCGGGCGCCGCGCTCACCCTGCTGACGGAGGACGGCACGGCCCTGCTGCGGCACCCGCCCGAGGCGGCCGGCCTGCCGCGCGCCTGGCTGGTCGCGAGCGGGTCGGCGGGCGCGCTGGGGGCCCGCGCCGAGCTGTCGTGGCGCGGCCTCGCGCTCGCCTGGCGCGGCCCGCTGCTGGCGCTCGGCGCCGGCGCGATGCTCGTCCTGCTGCTCGCCGCCGGCGGCGCCGCGGCGGCGCTGCGCCGCGCGCGGGAGGCGGCGCTGGCCGAGTCCGATCGCCGCGCCACGGCCGTCTACCTCGCACGCCTGGAGGGGGAGGCCTTCGAGCAGGAACGCCGCCATGGGCGCGAGCTGCAGGCGCAGCAGGCCGCCGTGCAGGCAACCGTGGAGAGCATGTCGCAAGGTCTCGTCACCTTCGGCCGCCACGCGCGGCTGACCGTGGCGAATTCGCGCTGCGCCGAGGTCATCGGCCTGCCGCTGGAGGCGCTGCGCCCCGGCGCCACCCTGCCCGACCTGATCGCCGCGGCGCGGCAGGCGCAGCGGCTCGGCGCCGCGCGCGCGCTGGAACAGCTGCTGCCGCTCGTGATCCGCCGCGAGCCCGCCGCCTTCCTGCACGAGCTCGGCCGCGCGCGCCGCGTGCTGGTCGTGCACCGCCCGCTGCCCGATGGCGGCTGGCTCGCCACCTTCGACGACGCGACGGCGCAGGAAGCGGCGGAGCGCCGCCTGACCCGCATGGCGCAGCACGACGCGCTGACCGGGCTGCGCAACATCGCCTGGCTGCGCGAGCGCCTGGCCGGCCTGCTCGCCGGCGCCGAGACGAGCGGCGCCGCCGCCGCGCTGCTGCACGTGAACCTCGATCGCTTCCGCAGCGTGAACGAGGCACTCGGCTACGCCATGGGGGACGCCCTGCTGCGCGGGGTGGCGCGGCGGATCGAGGACACGGTGCGCCGCGGCCGCGGCGGCGAGGTCGTGCGCCTCGGTGCGGATGAATTCGCCGTCGTGGTGAGCGCGGCGTCGTCGGGCCGCGCCGGCGATCCCGGGCACGAGGCGGCGAGCCTCGCGGAGCGCATCGTCTCCGCACTCGGCAAGCCCTTCGAGGTGGAGGGCTACCGCGTGGTCACCGGCGCCTCGGTCGGCATCGCGCTGTTCCCGTCGCAGGGGCGCAACGCGGACGAGCTGCTGACCCATGCCGCGCTGGCGATGCGCCGCGCCAAGGGCGGCAGCCGCGGCGGCCACGCCTTCTACGCGACGGAGATGGCCGCGCAGGCGGGCGCGCGCCGACTGCTGGAGCTCGAGCTGCGCCTCGCGCTGACCGAGGGCTCGGGACGCGCCTTCGAGCTGCAATGCGAGCCGGTTCTCGACGTGCTGTCACGCCGGGTGGTCGGGCTCGAGGCGACGCTGCGCTGGCACCATTCGGTGCATGGGCTGGTGCCGCACGACATCCTCGCCGCGCTCGGCGCCGATCTCGGCCTGTCGGCGCCGCTCGGGCGCATGCTGCCGCGCCGCGCCGTCGCCGCGCTCGCCGGCTGGCCGGACACGCTGCGCGCCGGGATCGGCTTCTCGGTCACGCAGCTGCTCGAGCCCGGGCTGGTGGAGCGGCTCGAGGCGATGCTGGCCGAGGCCGGGCTCGCGCCGCAGCGGCTCGAGATCCTGGTGACCGAGCCCGAGCTCCGGCAGGCGCCGCACCTCGTCCTCGACACGCTGCATCGGCTGCGTGGCCTCGGCCTGCGCGTGACGCTCGACGAGTTCGGCGCGTCAGGCGCCTCGCCCTGGTCGCTGCGCGCCTTCCCCTTCGACCGCGTGCGCCTGACGCGCGCCCTCGTGCGCGAACTCGGCGGGCGCAACCACGGGCTCGAGATCGTGCGCGCGCTGATGGCGCTCGCGCGCCAGCACGGCATCCCGGTGATCGCGCCCGGCATCGAGACGGAGGAGCAGCTCGCCCTGCTCGCGGCCGAGCGCTGCGCGCAGGCCCAGGGCCCGCTGTTCGGCGCGCAGGTGCCGGCCGACGGCGTGCCGGCGCTGCTGCAGCGCCTCGGCGCGCCGGCGCCGGTGGCGAACGACTTCCACCCCGCGGAGCGCGCGGCCGAGATGCCAGCGGAGGCCCGCGCCTCCTGAGAGGCCGCGCCGGGGCCGATCCTGCCCCCGTCCCGGCGCTGGCGGCCTTCGCCGGAAGGCATGGGGACGAGGACCGGCTGGCGCTCGATACCGGGCCCATGAAGTCCTGACCTGCGCGCGCCCGAAGCCGGCGAGGCCGCGAATGCGGCGTAGCCGGGGCCCGGAGCGCCTGAGGGCCCCTTCGTGTCACCGCAAGGGCTCGCCGGTGCGAGATCCCGACCGCTGGCGCCGGCACGCTGCAGGCGGGAGATGAGCGCGGCCAGCGCCGATCAGATCGGCGCGGCGGCAAGGCCGGCGTGTCGCGCGCGGGCGGGTGATCGGCGACCCTGCGCGGAACGGCTGTCCAAATCCTCACCCGCGGCCATGTTGCGAACGACTCGCATTCTCATTACTGCTCACCTCATCGTTCGATCGGGCGCGCCGGCACGGCCGGACCCGCCCCATGCCTGTCCCCGGAGGCTCCGCATGCATCTCCCACGCCGCGGCTTCGTCGCGCTCTCCGCCGCCGCGCTGCTGCCCGGCCTTCCCGCCCGGGCCGCCGGGCCGATCGAGGTCACCGACATCACCGGCCGGACCGTGCGCGTCGCCGCGCCCGTGCGCCGGATGATCCTCGGCGAGGGGCGCCAGACCTACGCGCTCGCCGCGCTGGACCGGGAGGACCCCTTCGCCCGCGTGGTCGGCTGGCGCGACGACCTGCGCAAGGCGGACCTCGACGGCTACACGGCCTATGAGCGGCGCTTCCCGCAGATCGCCCGCCTGCCCACCTTCGGCGGCTGGAAGGAGGGCGCCTTCGACCTCGAGCAGGTCATCGCGCTCCGCCCCGACGTCGTCCTGATGAACCTGGAGGCGAAGGTCGCGATCGACGAGGGCGACCTCATCGGCAAGCTCGGCCGCGTCGGCATACCCGTGGTCTTCATCGACTTCCGCGAGAAGCCCTTCGAACACGCCGAGCGCTCCATCGCCATCATGGGCGCGCTGCTCGGCCGCGGCGAACGCGCGCGCGCGCTGGCGGACTACCGCGCCGCGGGGATCGCCCGCGTCACCGACCGGCTGCGCGGCTTCACCGGCCGCCGTCCCAAGGTGATGATCGAGCGCGCAGCCGGCTTCGATGAGAGCTGCTGCATGTCCTTCGGCGACGAGAATTTCGGCCGCATGGTGAGCCTCGCGGGCGGCGAGAACCTCGCCGCGCCGATCATCCCCGGCACCTTCGGCACGGTGAACCCGGAGCAGGTCGTGGCGGCGCGGCCCGACGTGGTCGTGGTCACTGGCAGCAACTGGCGGCTCTTCACGCCGGATGGCGCGTGGGTCGGCGTCGGGCCCGGCGCGGACGCGGCGCAGGCCAGGGCCCGGCTGCGCCGGCTGATGGACCGGCCCGCCTATCGCACCCTGCCGGTGGCGCGCAGCGGCCGCGTGCACGCGATCTGGCACCAGTTCTACGACAGCCCCTACCAGTTCGTCGCGGTCCAGGTCCTGGCGAAATGGCTGCATCCGGAGCTCTTTGCCGATCTCGACCCCGACGCCACCTTCCGCGACTTCCACGAGCGCTTCCTGCCGATCGAGTACCGCCCGGGCTACTGGGTCTCGCTGGACCGCGCGGCATGAGCCTCGCCCTCGCCCCGGGCGCGACCGGCGCCGGGCGCCTCGCCTACCGCAGCCTGACGCAGCGGCGCCTCGCGCTGCTCGGCGCGCTCGGCCTGATGCTGCTTGGCAGCCTCGTCGCCGATCTCGGCCTCGGCCCGGCCCGCTACGCGCCCGCCGAGGTCGTGCGCGCCCTGCTCGGGCTCGAGGTGCCGCAGGCGGTCTCCGTCGTCGTGTGGGAGATCCGCCTGCCGGTCGCGCTCATGGCGGTCGTGGTCGGCGCCGCGCTCTCGGTCGCCGGCGCGCAGATGCAGACGGTGCTGAACAACCCGCTGGCCAGCCCCTTCACCCTCGGCATCTCGGCCGCCGCCGGCTTCGGCGCGGCGCTCGGCTTCGTGCTCGGCGTCAGCCTCCTGCCATCGGGCTGGTCGGCCTGGACCATCCCGGCCAACGCCTTCCTATGCGCCATGGGCTGCGCGGCGCTGATCCACCTGATCAGCCAGCGGCGCGGCATGGGGACGGAGACGGTGGTGCTGCTCGGCATCGCGCTCGTCTTCACCTTCAACGCAGCACTCGCCGCGCTCGAGTTCATCGCGTCCGAGCAGGCGCTCGCGGCGGTAGTGTTCTGGACGATGGGCAGCCTCGGCCGGACGACCTGGGCGAAGCTCGGCGTCGTCGCCGCGGTGCTGGCCGTGGCCTGGCCGCTGCTGGCGCGCCAGGCCTGGGCGTTGACGGCGCTCCGCCTCGGCGAACAGAAGGCCGCGAGCTTCGGGATCGAGGTCGGGCGGCTCCGCCTGCACACGATCCTGCTCGTCAGCGCGCTCGCCTCCGTCACGGTCGCCTTCGTCGGCACGATCGGCTTCATCGGGCTGGTCGGGCCGCACATCGCGCGGATGCTGGTGGGCGAGGACCAGCGCTTCTTCCTGCCGGCCTCGGCGCTGGCCGGGGCGCTGGTGCTCTCAGCAGCGTCGGTGCTCAGCAAGGCGATCATCCCGGGCCTCGTCCTGCCGATCGGCATCGTCACGGCGCTGGTCGGCGTGCCGTTCTTCTTCTCCCTCATCCTCGGCACGCGGAGCCGGTCATGGTGAGCCTCGCGGTGCGCGACGTCGCGGCTTCCTACGGCAGCCGCGCGGTGCTGCGTGGCGTGACGCTGCCCGACCTGCGGGGCGGGGAGGTGACGGCGCTGCTCGGGCCGAACGCCGCGGGCAAGTCCACGCTGTTCCGCCGCATCGTCGGGCAGCTGAAGGGGCCCGGCACCGTGGCCCTCGACGGTCGGGCGATCGCCGCTGCGCTGCCGGGCGATCCCGACCGGCCGCGCTACCTGCCGCAGGACCACGCCGCGAATGCCGTGCTGACCGTGTTCGAGGCGGTGCTGCTCGCACGCAAGCAGGGCGGCGGCTGGTCGGTCAGCGACGCCGAGGCGGATGCGGTCACCGCAGCGCTCGCGATGCTGGAGATCGAGGAGCTGGCGCCGCGCCACCTCGGGGAATTGTCGGGCGGGCAGCGGCAGCTCGTCTCGTTGGCGCAGGCGCTCGTCCGGCAGCCACGCGTGCTGCTGCTGGACGAACCGACGAGCGCGCTCGACCTGCAGCGGCAGGTGGAGGTGCTGCAGCTGCTCCAGACCCTCGCGCGGCAGCGCGGCCTTTGCGTCGTGGTCGCGATCCACGACCTGAACCAGGCGCTGCGCTTCGCCGACCGCGTCGCGGTGCTCGGCAGCGGCCGCGTCGTCGCCTGCGGCGAGCCTGCCTCCGTGCTCACGCCCGAGTTGCTCCGCGACGTCTACGGCGTGGAGGCGCGGCTCGAACGGTGTTCCCGCGGCGTGCCCTTCCTCACCGTGGACGGATCGGCCCGGCCGCCACGGAGGGCAGCGGCCTTGGGGGCCTGATCCGGTCGCCGCGCTGAGCGGCCGCTACTCCGGCCGCATCATCAGCGCGTTGAAGCGGCGCTGCGGCTGTGGCGTGATGTGCACGCCCCTGCGCGCCGCGAACTCCCAGCTCGGATGGAAGACGGGGATGATCGCGACATCCTCGAAGGCGGCGTCCAGCGCGGCGTGCAGCCGCATCCGGCGCTGGTCGAGGTCGGGCTCGGACAGCGCGGCCTGGATCAGCGCGTCCACCTCCGGGTTCGAGTAGCGCGTGCGGTTGGCCGCGCCGTAGCCGCGTGCCGCCTCGAAGCTGTGGATCACCGCACGCAGGCCCTCGCCGGCCTCGGAGGTGCCGTATTGCGCGATGAAGGCCGAATAGGCCTGCCGCGAGGCCTCGGCGAAGAAGACCTGCCCGGCGGTGCCTGCGACCCCGGCCTGGATGCCGGCGCGCGTCCACATCTGCGCCACCGCCTGCGCCACCTGGGCATCCTTCGGATAGCGGTCGGTCGTGGCGTGCAGCGTCAGCCGGAAGCCCTGCGGGAAGCCCGCCTCGGCGAGCAGCGCGCGGGCGCGGGCGAGATCGTGCGGCGCCGGACGGAGGTTGGGGCTGGTGCCGTCCACGAAGGACGGCAGGAACTGGCTCGCAGGCGTCGCGCTGCCCTCCATCAGCCGCTCGGTGATCGCGCTGCGGTCGATCGCCAGCGAGAGCGCCTGCCGCACGCGGCGGTCGCGCAGCGGGTTGGGAATCGTCTGCCCGTCGCGGCCGGCGACGTGCGGGCTTTCGGCCCGGCCGCTGTCCATGGCGATGTAGTGCACCACGGCGGCCGGCCCGCTGAACGTGCGCAGCCGCGGATCGGCCGCGAGCCGCGCCTTGTCCGCCGTCGGCACCAGGTCGATCGCATCCACGTCGCCGGCGAGCAGCGCCGCTACGCGGGACGGATCGCGCGCGATGGTGCGGATGGTCACGGCCTGCCAGGCCGCACGCTCGCCCCAGTAAGTGTCGTTGCGCGTGATGGAGAGGCTCTCGATATTCGTGAAGGCGGCGAAGCGGTAGGGGCCGGTGCCGTTCACCCGCCCGGCGTTGAAGTCGGAGGTCGTCTGCGCCGCATCCCGCGCGCTGACGATCAGCACGCGGCCGATGTCGTAGGGCATCGTGGCGGTCGGGGTGTTCGTGACGATGCGGACGCGATGGTCGTCGAGCACCTGGATGTCGCGGATCGGCCGGATGAAGGGCGTGAAGAGCGCCGGGCTGTTCGGCACGTTCGGCACGCGCGCGACGGAGGCGAGCAGGTCGGCCGCCGTGAAGGGCGACCCGTCGTGGAATCGCACGCCGCGGCGCAGCTGGAACTCCCAGGTGTTGTCGTCGATGCGCCGCCAGGATTCGGCCAGCGCCGGCAGTGTCTCCAGCCGTTCGTTCTCCCGCGTCAGGCCCTCGAAGATCTGCGGATGCGCGCTGCCGGCGGGGAAGCCGTTGAAGAAATGCGGATCCATCGTGTTGAGCTGGAGCTGCGTGCCGAGGGTGAGCGTCTGCGCACCCGCCCCGCACGCCATGAGGGTCAGCGCCGCCGCGACCGCGATCCGCTTCATTGCCCTGTCTCCCGCCGTTGCCGCCATCCTGCCGCAGTGCGGATGGACGTGTCACCACACGGCTCCTAGGCTCGGCGGGGAGGAACGGCATGCCCAAGGCACCCCGCATCGCGCTCGGCGGCTTCATGCTGGAGAGCAACGGCCACGCGCCGGTCGCCACCAGGGCCGAGTTCCAGGCGAGTTGCTGGCTCGGGGAGGAGGAACTGGCGGCGGACCTCGCCGCCTCCGCGCCGCGCGCGCCCACCGGGCTCAGCGGCTTCATCCGTGCCATGGACGCCGGCCGGCCCTGGGAGCCCCTCTTCACCTTCGCAGCGACCGCGGGCGCCTCCGGCCCGATGGACCAGGCGGCCTTCGACGAGGTTTGCGAACGGATCTGCGCGCCCATCCGGGCCGCCATGCCGGTGGATGGCGTGTTCCTCGCCCTGCATGGCGCGGCGACGGCCACCGTGGACCGCGACCCGGACGGCACGCTGCTGCGCCGGGTGCGCGAGGTGGTGGGGCCTGACGTGCCGGTGCTCGCGACCCTCGACCTGCACACCAACGTCTCGTGGGAGATGGTGCGGCAGGCCGACATGCTCTGCGGCTTCATCACCAACCCGCATGTGGACATGGTGGAGCGCGGCATGGAATGCGCCGCGGTGATGCGGGCGATGCTCGGCGGCATGCGGCCGAGGATGGCCTTCGTGAAGCTGCCCTTCATCCCGCCCGCAACGAGCCAGAACACGGCGGCCGGGCCCTATGCCGACGCGATCGCCTACGGCCAGCGCTTCCTCGACCACGAGGTGCTGAACGTCTCGGTGGTCTCCGGCTTCTCGCTCGGCGACACGCCGAAGAACGGGCTCAGCGTGATGGTGACGACGCGCACCGACGCGGCGCGCGCGCAGGCGGTGGCGGCCGACATCGCCGCCTGGATCTGGTCCACGCGCGCGAAGTGGATCACCAAGCTGACGAGCCTCGAAGACGCGACCCGGCTCGCGCTCGAGGCCGGGCGAGATCCCGCGAAGCCCTCGCTGCTCTTCGCCGACGTGGCCGACAACCCGGGCGGCGGCGGGCGCGGCAACACGGGCTTCATCCTGCAGTCCTTCCTCCGCGCCGGCGTCGAAGGATCGGTGTTCGGCATCCACAACGACCCTGCGCTCGCGGCGGAAGCGCATGCGAAGGGCGTCGGTGCGCGCTTCCCCGCGCGCTTCAACCGCGCCGAGACGAACACCTTCTCGGAGCGCTTCGAGGCCGAGGCGGTGGTCGAGGCCCTGTCGGATGGCGAGGTGGTCGGCCGGCGCGGCATCTACCGGGATCGCCGCGTCTCGCTCGGTCCCTCGGCCCTGCTGCGCATCGGCGGGGTGCGGGTCGCGGTGGTGACGCAGCGCCGGCAGCTCGCCGAGCCCCGCATGCTCGAGACGCTCGGCGTCGATCTGCGCGCCGTGCGGTCGCTCGTCGTGAAGTCCCGCGGTCATTTCCGCGCCGGCTTCGACGACATCTGGACCCCGGACCGGATCATCGAGGTGGACGTGCCCGGCCTCACGACGGTCGTGCTGACGCGCGTGCCCTGGCGCGAGGTGCCGCGCCCGATCTACCCGCTCGATCCCGACACGTCCTGGACGCCGCCAGCCCCGGCCGATGTGCCGGTGCGCGGCTGAGGCGCCGCGTCGGGGCGCATATGCAGCCCGCCCGGCCCCGAGGAGGAACCAAGGCGCCCCTCAGTCAGCTTGGAAGAAAGGCTTGACCCTGACGACCGGTGGTGGAGCCGAGGGGAATCTCCACCGCGAACTCGACCCCAAAATCGGCCTAGAACAAGCTCTTGGTCCTGCGAGCGCAGAGCGTTGTGTTACGCCATGTGTTACGTGCTCACCAGCCTTTTCGGCGCGGCGTGCCTGCTCTTGAAAGCGAGGCTCGAAGGTGAACCCCGTCCGGTCACCTCGGGCGGGTCACTCTTCTGTCGCGCCTCTTTGCGTTCCCTCGCGATCCTCGTGCGGTCCGGCGACCTCCCGCAACATCTGGGCCAGATGCTCCGACAGCGAGCGGCGCGCGGCCAGGGAGTCGCGGGCCCGCAGATGTCCAAGCGTCCGCCAGTTCTTCGCGATCTGGGCTGCGCGCTGCTCAGGCTTCTCGTTGAGCGCACGCAGCCTGCCCCAGCCGGCGCGTGCCCGCGCCTCGATAATCGCCTCGAACAGATGCACGAGCAGCGGGTTACGGGTCGCCCGGGCCATCTCGAGGTGAAACGCGTAGCCCGCCTCCCGGAAGGCCTGTTGGCTCGGTGCCGCCTCCATGCGTGTCAGGCACCCGGCCATCCGCGCGAAGTCGTCCTCCGTGGCGCGGGCGACCACCAAGTCAACGAAGCCGGGCTCGACGGCGAGCCGTGCTTCCAGCACGTCCTGTGGGCTAGCGAGCGGCGGCGTGCCTTCGAGGCGTGGCGGCGTCATGTCGACAGCCCGCGCTCGGCTGCCCGCGCGACCGACGCGGCGCTCGATGAGACCCTCGCCGGCAAGCCGCGCCAGCGCCTGCCGCACCGCCCCGCGCGAGGCGCCGAAACGCGCCGCGAGAGCGCGCTCCGAGGCCAACCGCCCACCAGGTGCGACGTCGCCGCCCTCGAGCCCTGCACGGAGCGCCGCGTAGACCTGCTCCGGCGTGGGCACCGCGACGGCGATCACGGGGCCGGGGTGCTCCCGCGCCATGCTCAGTTGATCTCGGGTTCCGGGTTGCTCGGACCAGCGAGCAGCACCTCCAGGTCGGCCCCCGCATCGGCCTGCATCACCCCCTCCGCGTAGAGCCGTGCCCAGCCGCGGGCATGCTTCGGCGGCGGCGGGACCCAGGCCGCGCGCCGCCTCGACAACTCGGCCTCGTCCACCAGGAGTTCGAGCCGCCGCGCCTCGGCATCGAGGCGGACCGGGTCACCGTCGCGCACCAGGGCCAGCGGCCCGCCGACCGCGGCCTCGGGCGCTGCATGCAGCACGACGGTGCCGAAATGGGTGCCCGACATGCGCGCATCCGAAATCCGCAGGATGTCGCGCAGCCCCTGCTTCAGCAGCTTCGCCGGCACCTGCATCATTCCCCATTCGGGCATGCCGGGCACGCCGCGCGGGCCACAGTTCCGTAGGATCATTACCGTCTCGGGTGTGACCGGCAGGTCGTCGCGGTCCACGCGTGCCGCGAAATCGGCCCAGCCCTCGAAGACCAGCGCCGGCCCGGTGTGGCGCAGCAGGTGGGGGCTGGCCGCCGAGGCCTTGAGCACGGCGCCGTCGGGGCAGAGATTGCCGCGCAGCACGACAAGCCCGCCGGGCGGGTAGACCGGTTCGCCGCGCGGACGGATGACCTCCTCGTTCCAGACCCGCGCGCCGGCGATCGCCTCCCCCAGTGTGCGGCCCTCGACGGTGCGGGCGGTGAGGTCGAGGAGGTCGGGCAGGCGGGAGAGCAGGCCGCGCAGCCCGCCCGCCTCGAAGAAATCCTCCATCAGGAAGCGTCCGGAGGGGCGCATGTCGGCCAGCACCGGCACGCGGCGCGAGGCGTCGTCGAAATCGTTGAGGGACAGGGCAAGCCCGGCCCGTCGCGCCATGGCGACCAGGTGGATCACCGCATTCGTTGAGCCGCCGAGCGCCATCAGCGCCACGATCGTATTGGCGAAGCTCGCGGCGGTCAGGATGTCCGTCGGCTTCAGGTCCTCGGCGACCATGGCGACGGCGCGCCGCCCGCTCTCGACCGCCATGTGCCGGTGGCGACTGTCCGGCGCCGGGATGGAGGAGGCGCCGGCGAGCGTCATGCCGAGAACCTCCGCCAGCGAGGTCATGGTGGAGGCCGTGCCCATGGTCATGCAGGTGCCCGGAGAGCGAGCGCCGGCCTCCTCCATCTCGTCGAACTCCGCGTCCGAGAGGACGCCGGCCTTCCAGTCCATGAAGGCCTTCGCGGTGTCGGTCCCGCTGCCGAGCGCCACCCCGCGCCAGCGGCCGGTCAGCATCGGCCCGGCCGGCACATAGATCGCCGGCAGGTTCATGGAGATAGCGCCGAGCAGCAGCCCGGGCGTGGTCTTGTCGCAGCCGCCCAGCAGCACCGCGCCGTCCACGGGGTGGCAGCGCAGCACCTCCTCGGTCTCGATGGCGAGCAGGTTGCGGTAGAGCATCGTCGTCGGCTTCATGAAGGGCTCGCCGAGCGACATGACCGGCACCTCCACAGGGAAGCCGCCGGCCTGCCAGATGCCGCGCTTCACGTCCTCCGCCCGCTCGCGCAGATGGATGTGGCAGGGATTCAGCTCGCTCCAGGTCGAGAGCACGGCGATCACCGGCTTGCCCTTCCAGTCGCCGCGCGCGAAGCCGGCCTGGAGGATGCGCTGGCGGTGCGTGTGGCCCATCCGCGTCGCGGCCTCGAACCAGCGGGCGGAGCGGAGCGGGCGGCTCATGCGGCGGGCCTCGTCGCGACGGTCATCAGCGGCGCCAGGCCGTCCAGGATCGCGTCGAGCTCCGCGCGGTCCTGCGCGTCGAGCTCCGGATTGCTGTCGCGATGGCGCGGATGCGCGATCAGGCCGCGGCGCAGCAGGGCGTGCTTGGTCACCGGCGTGCGAAACACGCCGCCCATGTTCAGCAGCGGCAGGACGCGGTTGAACAGGTCGCGCGCGCGGCGCCGGTCGCCCGCCCGCCAAGCCGCATAAATCGCAACATGGATCTCGGTCACCTCGCAGGCTGGCATGGAGCCGGCGGCGCCGCGGGCGAGCTCATCCAGCACGAAGCGCCCGCCCGCGCCGCCGAACACGCCGGTCAGCCCCGGCGCCTGCGCGATCAACGCACTGATGCGCTGGCCGCAGGGAACCACCTCCTCCTTCACATAGGCGATGCGCGGGACACGACGCAGCACCTCGACGACGACCCCCGCGGGCAGCGAAGAGCCCAGGGGCGGCGGCGCGTTCTGCAGGATGACGGGCAGGTCGACGCCGCCCAGCGCCGAGTCGAGGAAGGCCGCGACCTCGTCCGCCGCAGTGCCCGCGCTACGCGGCGCCATCACCATGACGGCCGCAGCCCCGAGCCCCTGTGCTTGGCGGGCCAACGCCGCGGAGCGTGACGGCGTATCGGCGGAGATGCCGACGACCAGGGGAATGCGCCCGCCGACCGCCTCCGCCACGAAGGCGGTCAGCGCCTCGCGCTCGGCCTCGGCGAGGGTGGCGAATTCGCTGGCGATGGCGGGATAGACGCAGCCCTGTGCGCCGGCGCGGACGATGTAGTCGGCGACGCGGCGGAGGCTCGCCGTGTCCGGGCTGCCGTCGGCATGGAAGGGGCTGGTGACGATCGGAAAGACGCCGTGGAGAGGGCCCGCGGCGGACGAACCATTCTCGACCATTTATGCTTGCCTCTCGCGTCCTGCGCTCTTTCGTTGACATCCAGCGTGCCGCAGGCCTCAATTGTGGTCAAGCAAAGCCGCTCAATGGTCTTCTTTGGTTGGGTGGCGCGAAAGGGAGGACAGGCCGGTCATGGCATCGTCCAGCGGGCAGGCGAGGTCAGGCGGCGGCGCCCTGCGCCTGCCCGATCCGGCCCGCACCTTCCGCCTCGACGGGCGCCGCGCCCTGGTCACCGGCGCGTCGCGCGGCATCGGGCAAGCCGTCGCCCTCGCCCTGGCCGGTGCCGGCGCCGATGTCGCGGTGCATTACCACCGCGACCGCGACGCCACCTCGGCCGTCGCGGCGGCGATCGAGGCCGGCGGGCGCCGCGCCCCGGTGCTGCAGGCCGACCTCTCGGCCGCCGGCGCCGCCCTGGCACTGGCCGAGGCCGCCATGGGCGCGCTGGGTGGCGTGGACCTGCTCGTCCTCAACGCGGCGGAGCAGCGCCGCATGACGCTGGAGCGCACCACGCCGACTCTGTTCGACCTCCAGCTCGACACGGGCTTCCGCAGTGCCTTCGATCTCTGCGCCCGGCTGGTGCCCGGCATGGGGCGTCCGGCTTCGGCCGTGTCATCGCCATCGGCAGCGTGCAGGCGCGGCGGCCGAACCCGCAGCTTCCGGTCTATGCGGCGATGAAGGCGGCGCTGTCCAACCTGATGCGCAACATCGGCAAGGAATGGGCGCCGCACGGAGTGACGGCGAACACTGTCGCGCCGGGCCTGATCGACACCGACCGCAACGCCGAGCTGCTCGACGACCCGGCGGCCTATCGCGCGCTGCTCGAGCGCATCCCCGCCCGCCGCGCCGGCACCGCGGAGGAGGTCGCCGCGCTGGTGCTGCTGCTGGCCTCCGATGCGGGCGCCTATGTCACCGGCGCGGACCTCCATGTGGATGGGGGCCTCGGCCTGCCATGAGCCTGGCGGTCCAGCCCCTGACGGCGCCAATGCCGCCGCCCCGCAGGCCACCGATGGCGCGCCTGCTGCGGCCCTATCTGCTGATGGCGCCGGCGCTGCTGCTCGTCGCGGCCGTGTCCTTCCTGCCGCTCGGCCAGGCGATCTGGCAGAGCCTGCACCGGTCGAACTACCTCGAGATCGGCGAGTTCGTCGGGCTGCTGAACTACCAACGCTTCCTGCTCTCCGAAGCCGGCATTGAGCGCGCCTGGAACTCCTCCGTCTTCGTCCTCGGCTCGCTCGCAGTCGCCATGCCGCTCGGCTTCGGGTTGGCGTTGCTGCTGAACCTGCCGCTCCGCGCGCGCGGGCTGATCCGCACCGTGCTGATCCTGCCCTGGCTGGTGTCGAACACCGTGGCCGCGATCCTCTGGGCCTGGATCCTCTCGGCCCAGTTCGGGCCCGTCTCGCCCGTCGTGGCGGCGCTGGGTGCGACGATGCCGAACCCGATGACGAGCCAGACGCTGGCGATGCCGGCAATCATCCTCTGCAACGCCTGGGGCAGCTATCCGCTGGTGATGGTCTTTGTTCTGGCGGCGCTGCAGACCATCCCGACCGAGTTGCAGGAGGCGGCGAGGATCGACGGCGCGAATGCCTGGCAGCGTTTCCGGCATGTCGTCTTCCCGCTGGTGCGCAACACGACGCTGGTCACGCTGGTGCTGACCACGCTGCACACCTTCAACGGCGTCTCCATCGTGCTGATCATGACCGGCGGCGGGCCGGTCGGCGCGACGGATGTGATGGCGCTGCGCGTCTTCGAGGAAGGCTTCAAGTTCTACCGCATGGGCCTGGCGACGGCGGGCGCAGTGATCATCTTCGCGCTGAACATCATCTTCACCATCGTTTACATGCGCGTCCTGCGCGGGGACGGGCATGCATGAGGCGCCAGCACCTGAAGCCGGGCGCGGCGGTCGCCGCCTATGCAGCGGTTCTGCTGGCCTGCGCCTTCGCGCTGCTGCCGGTGCTCTGGGGCCTCTCGACCTCCTTCAAGACCACCCAGGAAGTGCATGCTTGGCCGCCGACCTGGCTGCCGGCAGCGCCTACGCTCGACAATTGGCGGCTCGCGGTCCTCGACGCGCGCTTCATGCGCTATGTCGGCAACACACTGCTGGTGGTCGGCGGTTCGCTACTGCTGAGCCTCGGCCTCGCGCTGCTCGCCGCCTGGGCGACCGTGCGACTCCGCTTCCGCGGGCGCGACGGGCTGCTGCTGATGATGTGGTCCACCATCATGGTGCCCGGCATCGCGGTGGTGGTTCCGCTCTATGCCGTCGCGGTGGAGGTCGGGGTCTACGACACGCTGCTGGCGCCCGGGTTGGTCTTCTCGGCCTGGCTGGTGCCGACCCTGGTGTGGCTGCTCCGCGGCTTCATCGCCGCCGTCCCGGCCGAACTGGAGGAGAGCGCGCAGATCGACGGCTGCACCCCGCTCGGCGCCTTCGCCCGCGTCACGGTGCCGTTGCTCTGGCCGGGCTTGGTCGCAGGCTCAATCCTGGTCTTCGTGATGATCTGGAACGACTTCCTGATCGCCTACTCGCTGACCCTCTCGGACGAGAACAGGCTCGTGCAGGTCGGCATCTACGCCTTCATGACGGAGACCGGCGTCGAATACGGCCCGCTCTGCGCCGCGGCGATCGCCTCGATCATTCCCATCGTCGCGCTCTACGCACTGCTTCAGCGCTACTTCATCCAGGGACTGACCGGAGGCGCTGTGAAGGGCTGACCTGTCAGAACGCAAAGAGGGAGGAGAGACGGAGATGAACAGGATCACGCGCCGCGCCGCACTGGGCTCGCTGCTTGCCGTGCCGCTCGCGAGGCCATCGGTCGCCCAGGGCACGACGATCGAGCTCTGGAGCTTCCTCGACCCCGCCGGCCGTGGCGTCCGGGCGGAGGAGATGGCCCATGTCATCCGCAGCTACGAGGCGGCGAATGCCGGGGTGCGCGTGCGCACCAACGTCATCCAGTGGACCGAGCTCGGCCCGCAATTGCTGCGCGCCGCGCGCGCCGGCCAGGTGCCGGACGTGGTGATGCTCTACTCGCCCTACATGTCGCCGCAGGTGGCAGCGGGCACGCTTCTGCCGCTGAATGACATGATGCGCGGCTGGAGCGCGGCGGATCGCGACGACCTAATCACCATGCCGATCGCCCGCGACCGCCAGGGCCGGATCTACGGCCTGCCCTGGGAGATGCGGGTCTTCGGGCTGTTCTGGCGCACCGACCTGTTCGGCCGCGCCGGCCTTGCCGCGCCCGCGACGCTGGACGAGATGGTCGCCGCCGGGCGGCGCCTGCAGGAGGGGCCGATCCAGGGCCTCGGCGTGTCCTTCAACACGGCGACCTCCACCGCCGCGATCGAGTGGTTCCTGCCCTCCGTCGTCGCCCTGGGCGGGACGATCCTGCGCGAGGACGGCGCGGCCGCCTTCGCCAACCCGGCGACCGAGCGGATGCTGGGCTTCTGCCACGACCTAGTGCACCGCCACCGCATCCTGTCGCTCGATTCCGCGCTGATGCCGTCAGACGACCTGCAGAATATCGGCATCGCGGGCAACATCGCGCAGTATTTCCAGGGATCGCACCGCCTCTCGACCATGCAGGAGCGCGCGCCGGCGGGCGCGCAGTTCTCGCTGGTGCCTTTCCCGGCGGTGGAGGCCGGCAGGCCGACGCCGATCTCGCTGCAGGGCTGGCACCTGTCCATCCCGCGCCGGGCGCGCAACCCGCAGCCGGCTTTCGCCTTCATCCAGCACTGGACCTCGGCGCCGATCCAGGCCCGCCAGGCGGGGGCCGCGGGCTACCTGCCGGTGCGCCGCAGCGTCGCGCGCGACCCCGCCTTTGCCACGCCGCAGAACGAGCGCTTCGGCCTGACGGCCCTGCTCGAGCAGGTCGCCGCCCGTCCGCTGAACTTCCACTGGCCGGAGAATTCGGACGCGCTGAACGACGCGCTCGGCCGCATGGTGCAGCAGGTGATCAGCAACCGCATGCCGGTGCGCGAGGCGATGGCCTGGGGCGAGCGCACCTACAACGACCTCCGGCGCTGAGGCCGGCGATGCGCATCACCGAGGTCATCGCCCATCCGCTGACCGCGCCGATGGACCCCGAGGCGCTGGCGACCGCCTTCGGCAAGTTCAGCTCGACCTCGCTGCTGATCGTCGAGATCCGCACCGACACCGGCCTGGTCGGCTGGGGCGAGGGCCTGGCGCGCTACGCCCCGCAGGCTCATGCCGAGATCGTGGAGCGCCTGCTGCGCCCGGTGCTGGTCGGCGAGGACCCGACGGAAGTGGAGCGCCTGTGGCAGCGCATGTTCCGCGTCTACACGGGCAAGTCGGGCGGCGTGCTGATCGAGGCGCTGGCCGCCTGCGACATCGCGATCTGGGACATCCTCGGGAAGTCGGCCGGGCTGCCGCTTCATCGACTTCTTGGGGGGACGGGAAGACTCACTGTCCCGGCCTATGCATCCTCGGTGTCCTGGGCAGGCGACGAGGTGGCCGGGCCGCAAGCGGAGGAGTATGTCCGCCGCGGCTTCCGCATGATGAAGGTGAAGATTGGTGCACCGCTCGATCGTGCCCTGAAGCGCCTGCGCTTCGTGCGCGAGATCGTCGGCCCCGATGTGGCACTCTGCACCGACGCCAACTGGGCCTTCGACTACGACGACGCAGTGATCCTGGCGCGCACTTGCCTCGACCTGAACTATGTCTGGCTCGAGGAACCGCTGGTCCCCGAGGATCTGGACGGCCTGAGGCGGTTGCGCGCCGCTGTGCCGATCCGCTTGGCGGCCGGCGAGAGCGAGCACACCGCCTTCGGGGCGCGAGACATGATCGCCGAGCGTCTCGTTGGGGTCGTTCAGCCCGATGTCGCCCGATCGGGAGGCATCTCGGAGACGAGGCGCATCGCCTCGCTCGCGCACGCCTTCCACCTGCGCTACGCCCCGCACATGGGCCAGTCTGGCGCCGTCTGCGCCGCGGCCAGCCTGCATCTCTGCTCGGCCATGCCGAATGGCTGGATCTACGAATGCATGACCTACCCGAACCCGCTTCGCGATCGTCTCGCGACGTGGCCGGTGGGGGAGGCAAGCTGCCTCACTGCGGATGGCGAGATGCCGGTGCCGGATGGCCCTGGCCTGGGAGTGGAGGTGGACCCGGCAGTTCTGCGGGAGTTCAGGGTGCGCTGAGCGCAGCCGGGAGCAGTCGGTTTAGCGTGGAGGGCACCGTGTCCTGCCCTGGGTCAGTCGGCGAAGCGACCGACCGGCGCCCCAGCAATGCCGACATCGACGGCCAGTAGGATTCCGTCACGCGGCGTCTCCGCCGCTCCGGCAGGGCGGAGGCTGGTGACATAGAGCGTCCGCCCATCCGGCCCGCCAAAGCAGGGCATGGTCGGTGCCAGAACCGGCAATTCAACAACGCGGTCGAGCGTGCCGTCGGGAAGCCAGCGGTTCAGCCGCCCGGCGGAGACGCCGGCGCTCCAGTAGCCGCCCTCGACATCCACCGCGGCGCCGTCGGGCCGGCCGATCGCTGCGTCAGGCCGCACAATCTCGCGGCGGTTCCGAATGGCCCCGGTGGCCGGGTCGTAGTCCCAGTTCCAGATCACCGACGTCCGGCTGTCGGAATGCCAGAGGATGGTGCCGTCCGGGCTCCAGGCGAGGCCATTGGAGACAACCAGGCCGTCCACGAGCAGACAACAAGCCTGCGCGCTGGGGTCGAGGCGCCAGAGGGCACCGGTGGCCTCCTTCTCGGGCCGGTCGTCCATCGAGCCGACTAGAAAACGGCCCTCTGGTGACACCTTGCCGTCGTTCAGCCTGTTCGTGGGCCGGTCATGCTCCGGCGCAGCAATCAGGTCGAGCGTGTCCTCGCGCGGATCGAACCTGTGGATGCCACTCTTCAGCGCAAGCAGCAGCGCGCCCGAACGGCAGAGGCCGAGAGAGCCGACCGGCTCGGCCAGCGGCCAGGTTTCGGTCGCCCCGTTCCGTGGGTCAGTTCGGTGCAGGGCGGGAGCGCGGACGTCGACCCACCAGAGCAGGCCGGCAGCTTCATCCCAGACCGGGCTCTCGCCGACCCGTGCTCGGGGCGCTTGGTCGAGGAAGCAGATCGGGGCCGCCATCGTCGGATCTTGCATTTGATAAAATCGGATGTCTAGGATCACCGATGGTCAGCCATCGCGTGCCGGACTCGCTCTCTGTCCCCGCCTATGCGCGCCTCCGCGAGCGGCTGAGGCTCGACATCCTCTCGGGCGATTGGCCGGAAGGGCAGCACCGCACGCTCGCCCAGCTCGCGAGCGCACATGGCGTCTCCATCAGCCCGGTGCGCGAGGCGTTGCTGGGGCTTGAGGGCGAGGGCCTCTTGGAGATCCGGCAGCACCGCGGCGCCGTTGTGCCGGTGATGGATGCTAAGCTCTTCGCCGACCTCTACGATCTGCGCGGCGCGTTGCAGGCCCTGCTCGCCCGACGCGCGGCGGAACGTGCAACGCCTGCGCTGCTCGAGGACATGGCACGTCACGAGGCCGCCTACGCCGAGGCCGCCGCGCGCGTCGACGCGGCCGCGGCGCTCGAGGCCAATGAGGCCTTTCACGCCGCCATCGACGCCGCCGCCGACAACCCTCAGGCCACCTCGATCTACAAGGCGCGCAGCGCCTTCGTGAACGCGGTGCGGCTGCGCCTGGGCTTCGGTGCGCGACGGATGGAGGCAGCGGCGGCACAGCACCGTGCCATCCTCGCCGCGATCGCCGCGCGCGATGGCGAGACCGCCGCCTCGGCCGCCTTCGCCCACGCCATGGCCGCGAAAGCCGACCTGCTGGCGCAGCTCTGATGACCGCTCCGAGCCGCGCCCTTCGAGCCGCCAAGACGCGAAGCCGAGACGAACAGGAAAGAACGGACAGGGAGGAAGACAACATGGTCCCCATCACACGCCGGGCGTCGCTCGGCGCGGCTCTCGCGCTTCCGGTGATCGCCCGCACCACGCAGGCGCAGGAAGGCTGGTCGCCAAGCCGCCCGATCACCCTGCCGGTCGGCTTCGCGCCCGGCGGTAGCATCGACTACGTCGCGCGGCTGATCGCGCGCGAGATCGGCCCGCTGCTCGGCCAGAACGTGGTGGTCGAGAACCGCCCCGGCGCCGGCGGCAGCCTTGCCGTGCAGGCCATGACGCGCGCGCCGGCCGACGGGCATGTGCTCGGCTTCGCCGCGATCAACCTCGCGACCAATCCTTTCATGATGAACATGGGCTACGACCCGCGCGCCGATGTCCGCATGGTCGGCCAGATCAGCGCCCTTCCGGTCGTGCTGCTGGCCAGCAACAAGTCTGGCTTCCGCACGCTCGCCGATGTGGTGGCGGCCGGGCGGCAAAGCGAGATCCCATTCGGCTCTGGCGGCGTCGGGACCTCGTCGCATCTTGGTGTCGCGCTGCTCGCCCGCGCGACCGGCATCCGCTACGAGCATGTGGTGTTCCGCGGTGGCAACCCAGCGGTGCAAGCACTGATTGCCGGCGACACGGCGGCTATGTTTGAGCCCGTCGCACCCTATCACATCGAACTTGCCCAAGCCGGGCAGATCCGCATCCTCGTCACGTTGCAGGACACGCCGCTCGCCGCCATGCCGGAGGTGCCGCCGGTGACGAGCCTCGGCTACGGGCCGGAGCTGATGTTCCAGTCCTGGCACGGGCTGATGGTGCGTAGCGGAACGCCGGAGCCAGTGGTCGCGCGGCTGCATACCGCGCTGAACCAGGCCGTCCGCAACCCGGCAGTGGCGCAGGCGCTGCAGCGCGTCGCCATCGAGCCGAAGACGAGCACCCGCCCGGAGGAGTTCCACGCCTTCTACCTCGCGGAACTCGAACGCTGGGGCGCGCTGATCCGCGAAACGGGAATGACCGCACAATGAGCGAGAGCCCGCGCATCACGGCCATCCGCACGCACCTGATGCAGGCCGGCCCGCTCGGCGTCTCCGGCTGGGCGGCGGATGTGCGTGACTCCATCACCACCGGCACGCGGAACTGGCTGTTCGTGACGGTCGAGACGGATGCGGGCATCGCCGGCATTGGCGAGGGCAGCGGCTGGCCACGCGTCGTGGAAGCTGCGGTTCGTGACCTCGCCAACGTGCTCGTCGGCGAGGACGCCTTCGCTACCGAGCGCCTGTGGCAGCGGATGCATGTGGCGATCATGGGGCACGGCATGAGCGGTGTGGTCGGCCAGGGCGCCATTGGCGCCATCGACATGGCGCTCTGGGACGTCAAGGCGAAAGCGCTTGGCGTGCCGGTCTGGCAGCTGCTTGGGGGCAAGGTGCGCGAGGGCATCCGCGCCTACGCACATGCAGCGACGCCCGAGCAGGCGCGCGCGGCGGTGGCGAAGGGCTACACCGCGCTCAAAACGGGCGGCGTCGCGAACCCCGTCGAGAAGGCGACCGCGATCCGGGAGGCAGTCGGGCCGGAGGTGGACCTGATGGTGGACCTGCACGGGCCGCCATGGCTCACCGCGCCCGATGCCATCGCGATCTGCCGTGCGCTCGAGCCACTGCACCCGCTCTTCGTCGAGGAGCCGCTGGCGCCGGAGGACATTGATGGCTACCGGCGCCTGCGTGAGGCGACGCGCGTGCCGCTCGCCGCCGGAGAGCGCCATGGCGGGCTGCACGGCGTCGCGCCGTTGCTGCTGGAGGGCCTGATCGACGTCGCGCAGCCGGACACTGGCCGCGCCGGTGGCCTGACTGGGCTCCGGAAGATAGCGGCACTGGCCGAAGCGCGCTTCGCTACGATGGCACCGCATGCCGGCTCGCTCGGACCGGTGGCGGAGTTCGCGTCGCTACACCTGCTCGCCGCAATCCCGAACGCGCTGGTGCTCGAAAAAATGGACCCCGACTGGCCAGGCCGCGCGCAGACGGTCACGGTGCAACCCGTGCTCCGTGCAGGCCACCTGCTGGTCCCGCATGGCCCGGGACTGGGCGTCGGCATCGACGAGGCTTTCGTCGCAGCGCATCCCTCTACGCGCAACGTCGGGCTACCGAGGGGAGGGTGGCCAGCAGGGACAGAAGAGGCAGGCCTCTACAGCCAGCCACGGCATCCGCGTGCCCAAGTATCGGGTCACGGCGTGTCCGAGCACCTGCCCTGGCGCCGGGGGAAAGCCGATCCCGTCTAGCGTCGCGAGCGATGGAACTATCGCTCCGGGTGAGGTGCGACCGCCTGAGGCGAAGCCCACCAATGTCTCACCATTGAGACTTGTTGTCGCAATCTAAGGTTGTATAATGATTGCGATGTGGAGGTAGACCTCCAGCCCCTCGACAGAAAAGGAGGGGCGCCAGCGGGAAACGACCCGGCTGCAGGCCTTGACGCTGGTCGGTGAACGGCAGCGGCGTCATGGAACCCGCCTACTGTGGGATCTCCTCCAGGCCGAGCCCGCTCCGAAAGGCGCAAGGGCGAGGAGCGCGGCGTGCGACAGCCGCGTGAAGTAAGCGCTCAGGTGGCAGGCCCGCACGCCATGTCCACTGCCGAGGTGAGGGGCCGCTCCATACGAGCAGCAGCATTCGCGGAGGCATAGGGACTATCCTCGCTTCCAGCGGGGATAGTTGTCCTATGCCTTGGCTCAGGGCATCCACCGAGCAGGCTCAAAGGAGAAGCGAGAGCGTCGGAGAGGTGGTCTTCGACACGTCGGCCCGAATGCTCTGCCTGTGGCAGGTGCCCCTGGTCCCGACGATAGTCACACTCCCGCCAGGATTCCGCCGGGGCTTCGCACCCGCGGCGGTTTGAATGGCTGTGAGCATGCGGCGTTCGCGTTCACGCAACATGGTCCGTCGAACCAAAACGCCGCTTGCCCAAGCCGATCCCCTGTCAACCTACCGCGCGAAGCGCGACTTCGCAGTCACCTCGGAGCCGCGCGGTGCCGTGAGGGCGGGAGGGCGCCGCGACACCCTCCGCTTCACCGTGCAGAAGCACGCCGCCTCGCGCCTGCACTATGACCTGCGGCTTGAGCTCGACGGCGTGCTGCGGAGCTGGGCGGTCACGCGCGGGCCGTCTCTTGACCCGGCCGACAAGCGCCTCGCGGTCCAGACCGAGGACCACCCGCTCGATTACCTCGCCTTCGAGGGCGTGATCGGGGAGGGTTAC
>Ga0164290_1000891_pt1 | contig 68273 bp, 40 predicted proteins | sample Micstemetagenome_FD_108782 | JGI IMG/M metagenome (GOLD analysis project Ga0164290, IMG submission 108782) | Contaminated culture microbial community from soil near Moab, Utah, USA - Microcoleus steenstrupii SON62 (Illumina Assembly) | ecosystem: Environmental > Terrestrial > Soil > Soil crust...
TATCGCTTGAAATTCCACCACAATTGTCAATCACTTTTACAAAATATATTCCTGGTGCCGAAACGGTTAATACAGAGTCAGTGCTCATATCACTCCATTCATAAGAAAGATAACCGGGCCCGGCCTGCAAACGTATACTGGCATCAGGGCAGATAGAGGTGTCTTTACCAAGAGACATAGCAGCAGCGGACAACAGTATTGAAACAGTAATATCCTGGGTTTCAATAGCGCAAGGTGTTTGTATTTCTGCATGCACTACAGATACACCGGCAGCTTTGGGAAATAACCTCAACGAATCACCACTATAAAAAACCTGTTTAAATAATGCAGTGTCGTATTTCCAGGTGGCTGCAGCGCCACAGACAGCATTATTTAAATAAAAAGTAAGTGTATCTGCCCGGTTACAGGTACTGCCTCTTGTGCCTATCAAAATATTATTACAATTGGTCTGACGGTTGCAATAAAGTGTAGCATCTAACTGCTGATCCTGTGGTATCGCCTTACTTTCAATGATATCTAACACCTGCAGGTCTGACACAGATCCTGCAGTAAAGCTTTCTTCAATTGCGGCAACAATAGGTTCTGCAGTATAAGGCCTTGACTCTACTGTACAGGAACCTCCTGCATTAAGAATTATCTCGCCAGTACTATCGGTTTTTAATAAGAAAGAGGATGTGAATTTTGCATCCAGTAATTGTGGCCGCTCCACTGTTCCTACTATCAGCAATCCTATATCCTGTGTATGCAGGTTATAAACATTGTATGTTGAAAGAGCGGGATAATTCTTACTCCATATGCCGTTTCCCATTTTATCAAACTTGGTAATATTTAACGCTTTGCCGGCCGCATTTTCCACCTGGCAACTGAAAGCAAAATTATTATCCGGTAAAAGAGTTACCGTTGGTCTTGTTTTATCTAGGTTAAAAAAAGTTTCAAACATCACATTGTTATCACTTTTCAGCATTACTGCATTAATAATGCCACCAGCCCCGGTAAGCCTGAGCATGCAAATATGAAAATCATACAGTGGTGGAGATGTTGATTGAAATTTATTAAAAAACACGTACACTGTATCGTTCAACTCAATTACCTTGTTAAGAAACATAGCATCGCCATTGGCTTTATAATATTTATTCCATAAGAGTGTTCCGGTTGCATAGTCAAGTTTTTTCACTTCTACCTGAAAAGGATCCATGTATTTGTCAGCCGCAACGTACACTGCATCCGCGGCTGCATGAACTGAGCGTAAAACGGTTAAATACATTTCATCAAACTGCTTCTTCCAAACAGGCTGCAGGGTATTGCTGAACCGGATAACATCTGTTCTTTGATTACTTCCTGAGCCATAATTTTCATTAATGATAATTACGAAACCGCCATCCGGTGTCGCTGATACATCTGATACTTCTGAATAATAATTTGTAATGATCTCCCTGCTTATCAAGATATTGCCGGCATTATCCATTTTTAACACCTTTACCGTTTTATACGATGCGTTGTTTAGAACACTGTAATTATTACCAAAAACGTATACCTGGTCATTGGATGTTTTAATCACCCTGAAAAAAGAAATATTGTGTGCAAACTCATCTACTTTTTTTGACCATGCCACGTCTCCATTATTCTTAACCTTTGTTATAAAACCATTATAGCCCATCTCACCCACTGCAATCTTGCCACCGTCGGCCATAATAGCAGCATCCCTCAATATTGAACGGAATGAGGGCGTGTATTCAACCAGTGAAGTCTGGTTACAGAAGGGTGGCAGAGGTGTAATATCAGTGCATCCGATGCTATCGCAAATATTAACCTGGTTAATTAGCAACATCGTTTGCTGGCAGGTTATGCTTTCATTTACGCCAAGTGTTACCGGCAACTGCTCCGTCCAGGTAAATGAACGCCGCAATAAAACAGCTGTATCTGGAAAAAATCCGTTTGCAATATTCTGACAACGGCCAACCAATCCTGCGCTTGTTGTTTTAACCAGTGTCATTTTATTCCGGGATGCCAAAAAATTCTTATAATAACCGGCAGATACAGCCCCTCCTGTATTGGTAATATCCATACTATGGTTTAGCTGGCTGCTGTTAAATTGTTGTTCACTGAGTAATACGCCGGGTTCAGGAAAATTATACTTATTTAACTTTGTAACGCTTGGTGCTGCCGACATAGACGAAGAGCTGGTTCTGACCACATAAAACCCGTCGTCAATTGTGCGACGGCAAATAAAATTTGTTGTATCAAAACCACCAACTATTTTAGTTTCAAACATTTTATTGCCGGCCAGATCTTGTCTAAGTAATATCTTACTGGATCTTTCAAAATTGACATCATAATAAACTAACCATAAACCAAGTGAAAGCTGGTTGTTGTAAATCTCAAGATCGGTTACTTCCTGGTGGGCCAGTGTGTCATTATAATATAAATTTTCTGAAGAAACCACAACGCCTGTTGCTGCATCCAGTACTGACAGCACACCTTGCTTTTTCTGACCTGTATAAAAACCAGCAGCATATATCCTGTTGGCTTCGAAAGCCACAGCAGTTAAACTTTCATTATCCCCGTTATTAAATTTTGTCGCCCATTTCAAGTTGCCGTTCAAATCCATTTTAAAAACAACAGGATCACTTTGAGTTGTACTGTCATCAGTATTAAATGTGCCAACAATATCATTATCGGTATATTGTAACATTGCTTTGATTCTGTCCTTTGATCCTGCAGACAAACCAATCTGCCGGCTCCAAATGATACCACCTGCCCCGTTTACATTTACCAATAAAATTTTGCCATTGGTGTACCGGGAAGACTTTGTTGTTCCATATAACAAAAATGTACCATTGGACAATGGCAGGATGCCGGTAAAATCATCTTCTGCATTGGCCTGGATCAACCTGCTCCATACTACAGCACCATCTGGTGCAAGTTGTGTAGCCATGGCATGATACGGCAAAGCTGCCTGGTCATTGGCTTTTCCTGCAATCAATACAGCATGCGATGGTAAAAACTTTATGGCAAATGGTTCAATGTTTCCGTTACCAGTATATTCCTTAATGAACGATGTATCACATTGCATTTGAGCGTACAACCTGGGAGCCGAAATATAATTGCATACTAACGCTATAACAAAAAGCAGTATATACTTTGATAATGCCATGGTAGATAAGGGTGTTATGACAGGCAAATTACTGTATTTTCATCAGCCTTGCGACTGCCTTTTCCAGAGTTGCTTCCTGTTTGGCAAAGCAAAAGCGCAAAACATTATTATTGATTTCATTTTTGTAAAATGCAGACACCGGTATTGCAGTTACGCCATACTCTCTTGTAAGCCGCACCGCAAAATCATTTTCACTTTCATCACTAATGGCATCATACCGGTATAACTGGAAATAACTCCCATAGCTTGGCAATGGCTGAAATTTCGTCTGCGTCATCAGTTGCTGAAAATAGTCACGTTTTTGTTGCAGCATACCACCTAGCTGTAAGTAATGCTGCGGCGCCTGCATAAATTCCGCCAGTGCATGTTGAACAGGATGATTACAGCTAAAACAATTGAACTGGTGGATCTTCCTGTATTCGTTCATTAAAGCGGCTGGTGCAATACAATAACCCAGTTTCCAGCCGGTGCAGTTGTAAGTTTTACCAAAGGAGAAACAAACAAAACTTCTTTCATACAGATCCGGGTATCTTAAAATGCTTTGGTGTTCAATGTTATCAAAAATCAAATGCTCATACACTTCATCGCTTAAAATAAAAATGCCCGTATTCTGTACAATACTGCGGAGTTGTTCCATATCATTTTGGCTGAGCACACTTCCCGTGGGATTGTGTGGTGTATTCAGCATGATCATTTTTGTTTTGGGAGTAATGCTTTTTCTTACCATATCCCATTGGATGGAGTAAGAGGGGAACTGCAGGGGTATCAGCACCGGCTTTGCCCCATTCACTTCTATGTTGGGCAGGTAACTGTCAAAGGCCGGTTCAAACACGATCACTTCATCTCCAGGTTGCAGCACCGTGGTGAGTGCGGTGTAAATAGCATAGGTGCCGCCGGGTGTAACAGTGATTTCCGTAACCGGATCAATGATTGTTCCGTAAAGGCTTTCCACTTTTTGGGCTATCCGTTCCCGTAAATGCGGCAGGCCAGCCATGTGGCTGTATTGGTTGTGCCCATTTTTCATGGCTTCATTCACCAGGTTGACCAGTTCCTCACTCATCATAAAATCCGGAAAACCCTGGCCCAGGTTGACAGCATTGTGTTGTATGGCCAGGTTGGTCATAGTGGTAAAGATAGTGGTGCCGATATGGGGGAGTTTGCTGTGGATGATGGGCTGCAAGGTTGTTGTTTTGATTGGGATGTAAAATAGTGGAAAAGGGGAAAAGAGTTGTCCAATTTATTATAGCGATATCCTTAACTAAAAAACCAGTTCAAATGAGGTAGCTATTTTCAGCTACCTCATTTCTTCCGGCTCATTTTCAATCCTGTAAATTTCAAAAGGACGATCGAATGAATATGCATAATGCTGAGTGTCAGCCTGCAGTACAAATCAATATGAACAGAAATGGATTTATTTAAGCAAAAGCCTTCCAACGGTAATGTTTGATTTACCAATACGCCTGTCCTGCTTACCGGTTAGATAAATGTCATTGCCCATATTTGCGCTCAGCCGGGGCATGGCTACCGGCTGTTCTTCGTTACTGAATAAAAGAGACCGGGTGTATCTACCCGTTAGTGTGTTCAGACTTACCAGGTAGCAACCCGATTTAGAAAAATCATTGCATTTTTCAGCACCCCTTGTGGGCGCCAGCAGATCGCCATTGGAAGGATGATCATTGAAAAGAATATTCACCGTCTCTTTGTTTTGTATAACACCTATACCCGCATAAAACGGCCAATTGCTGCCGCCTTTGAAGTAATAATTATAATTAGTCATGCCTCCGCCGCCAGAAGAAGAACTTAGGTAGATTCTTTCATCCTGGTTTTTTGGAACGGCATATAACCACTTCATATCTCCCGAAGCTGCATCTATCTTACTCATAACGATTTCACCACAATCATATACCATGTAAGTACTCATCTGCAGGTTTGAGCCGGAGTAGTATGAACTTGTGTACTCAAAGGGGTAAAATTTTTCAGCAATAATTACGATGCCCCCGTCGGAGGTCTCAATAAAATTCCTGAACTCCATGAACTTTGAAAAGGCAATCCCGTCACCCGTGCCTGGCTTTCCTGTTTGCTGTGATGTGATCATCGCTGTGTTCAATGGCTTATCGGTTGAAGTGAGTACTTCGCCGGTTGCCGCATCTATGCGTTGTACAAACAGTCCGTTTGTTTCACTGCCTTTTTTGAGATTGCTGTAAAAGGCCGCCATGATAATATTACCGGACTGCAATTGCTGGAGTTTGGTACTGATGATCAATTTTCCTTTAATATCTGTATCTACCTGTTTTATCATACTGCCGCTGTTGTTATATACCCGGATGCTGTACTTTTTAAAATCACGGTTCTTTTTCTTCTTCTTTTCACCTTCCTGGAATTCGTATTCCCTGCCAGCCAGCACCACAGTATTGGCGGAGGTATACACAACATTTTCAAGACTATATAAGTAAGGCTCAAATTCGTTTGTGATAAATACTGGCTTGCCCGCGGGACGCATCTTTTCATCAAACAACCTCACTTCGTAGCGGTTTGATTCGCTGCCTGCCACGGTACTTACCAATACCATCTTACTGCTATCGGCGTTATAGTCGGCTTTGATCGTGATGGCTTCATCCTTCTTTTCCTTTTCCAACTCCGTCAATTCTATCCACTCCCCCGCTAATGTGCCATTTGATTTTTCTATTGGGGCTGCATATAAAATGAGCGTCTTTCCTTTATTGGTTTCATCAGATGCCAGCAGGTAAAGTATGTCCTTGATAAAGAAAAAGCCTTCATAACTTTTTCCCCTTAACTCTTTACTAAAATCAGTATTGTACTGCTGCTCAAGATTACTATTGAGCTTTATTAACGATGATACTTCCCTAGGAGAAGCGTTGGGCACAAAATACACATTCACATAATGGGATTCCTTCACATACACGCCACTGTTATCTGCATGTATTACCGAAAGATCGGAGCTGCCCTTCTTGAGTTTAAATTCTTCTCCCCAGGTAATAGATGTTTTTTGTGCAGATGCTGCTAATAATAAAACGCAGCAAAACAGGCTGAAAGAAATTCTTTTCATTGATACAATTTTTACGACAAAGAAACAAAGCACTTTGGCATTTGGGTAACAGCTTTTAACGAAGCACTGTTAGATTAAATCCCGGACTTACAACAACACTGGCGCCTGGCAATACTGTTAAGGTGTTGCAGACCACATTTGAGTTGATCGTTACTTCACCGCTGCTTATTATCACATTGGTATATTGGTCGGGCAATGAGTTACAGCTCCAGTTATTGAGGGTTTCCCAATTACCGGAACCAATGAATTGATTGGTTATATCTATTTTGTAAACAATTGCCGGAACGTTGTTCACCAAACACCTGTACCGCCGTCCATTCCAGGAAGAGGGGATCCGCCTGATGGTTAGTGTGTGAGTTCCGACACCCAAAAAAGCATTGCTGTTGTAGATAAGAGAATAAGTAATCCCGTTATCGGTGCTTTCTTGCCAACGGTACGGGGTGCCTGTTTGAGGTGCAGTCAGGGTAAATGTATCACCTGCACAGACGGTTCTTATCGTAAATAGATTTGCCTTGATCGTTCTAATAACAGTATCCGAATCTGCCCTCATGGTTATCCTGTACATACCCGAATCTGGTAACACAAATGCTGGCGGCTTTTTTCCTGAACCGTTCCATACAAACTGGTTATTGGCAGGACTGATGCCACGACATTCCCATTCCCAGTTGCTGATGGGGCTGCATACACCCACGGAACTGTCTGCCAGCCTGATACTGTCGCCATTAAAAATAATGGTGGGTGAATAGGTGAAATTGGCTGTTACCGGTTCTGTTATCGTGATATTTCGAATAATGGTATCCGATTGATTGATATCATTTGTAATTGCTAATTGTACCTGGTAAATGGCGCTGCCCGTGTAGGTATGTGTGGGATTCTGGAGCGTACTGGTGTTGCCGTCTCCAAATTGCCAGTGCCATGTGGTAATATTGCCGGGAACGGAAACCGAGCCATCATACAATTGCAAGGGATAATTTTTGCAGGCTGTAGACGGTGAAAAGAAGTTGGCTTTTAAGCCACGGGGTAAGATCCGTATTAATTTCATTGCTGTATCAGCACCTGCAGTCAGCGTAATTTGTTGAATGCCATGTTGGTTAAAAACAAATGACGGGTTTTCTACAAATGATGCATAACCTGAGGTCCCAAAATCCCACCAATAGGCTGCAGCACTACCGCCACCAGTTCTGGTAGAAGTATTTAAAAAACGAACGGTGTCACCAACATAAATTACAGCGGGCGAAATGCTAAAATCAGCATTGGTGCCGATAGCGTGCCTGTAAGCGTTGACATTCTTAATAATACTATCTGTTTCCCCGGAAAGATTTTGAATGACCAGTTTAACAGGATAGGTGCCGGTTGCTGCATAGGTATGGTTTGCAATATCAGTGGTTTGCCAACCAGAATTACTGCCATCCCCATAATCCCAGAAATAACCGGTGACAGGAGAAGAAGTGGTGGGAGCTGCTATGAAACCCAGGTGGTTATTTGAAATTGACCTGATTGTAAAATCTACTGTAAGCGTGTTTGTTTTTGCAAGCAAAGCCTTTGGTAAGCCACCAAAACATACAGATGCAATTAACAGCCGTTGTAATATTGTCTTCATGCTGCAATAGGTTTAAACGAATCCATTTAGAATAAAAAAATTTAACTACTGGCTATTCATTAAAGGATATTGAGACCGGAAAATAAATTGCTTAGATTTTCATTACAATTATGCGCTAAAAGTATCATGGGCAGGGATGGTCTTAATTGGTGGGATAAATCAATTAATGAACGATAAGCAAATTAAAGATTTTATGTGAAATGGAGCACATTCAGGAGTAAAATTAAATGCGTATTTACTAAAATTTAAGTAGTTAGAAAATCAAAAGCCCGGGTATCGGGAATGCCGGTTGCCTTGTGATAAAAAAAATACCCGCTGATGCCATAAGTCAATTGCAAAATTGCGGATCGCTTTATAAGAATTAATGGAATCAAATTTGAAATGCTGGTATCGGTTGCGGGGAATTCGGTAGTGTGACTATGGGGGGCTGATCGACATGGCTTTTATAAAAATCCATTGCATGCAGTAATAATCGCCGCAAAAAAATTGAGATCTTCATTGGGAGTGTACTCAATGGCAGCTATTCCTCAACCCTCCAGTAAAACCACCTGCCTTTTTCGTCTCATCATTACAGATACAAAAGGTACATAGATGTTAAACCCGCCTTTGTACAACAATAATAACAATGGTATCAACCAGCCAATTTTTGAAACAACTCCTGTGACGATATGAAAAAATGCCACCCTTTTCCCGGGTTCTTCATTTACAGCACCAATAAGTGCGGTCGTGTTATTGCCAAACTGGTAGTTAATGTCTGCATGTACAGCTGCATCATAATATAGTTTCATCACATCATTGCGGTGCTGCCAGTGCACCAGGCTTCTTTGCTCTTTAGTAACGGATGGTTCCATATTGGTATCAAAAAAATACCATTGCCCATCTACCAGCACTTCCAAAGCATAATGGTGCGGAAAACCAAGGCTGCGGTAACTGAAATTTTTATCCCGCAATACCTGCATCATCACCAATGCCTGTTGAGAGCAGGCGGCGTTGGGATGCGCCAATATTTCATCCGGCAGCACTTTACAGCTATAGTCTACTTTCACCAATTTTCCGGCAAGGGCCGCTATCCAGTTCTCCGACAGGGAATAATGAGAAAAGCCATGATAAAAACGGTGCTCTACTATAGTACCCAATAATTCAAGGTATGCGTAACTGTGAACCGGGATGTTTTTTGCTTCGGCAATGCTGTCTGTATACTTTTCAAGGCGTACAACAGAATTGATCACCGACAGCGCCGGGTCAAATTTTTCTTTGCCGTTATAAGGTAAGCTGGTTTGTAAAGTGGCAGTAAACAGGTTGGGCAGAAACAACGCAAGGGTGATAAAGGCTAATAATATTTTCTGCATGGTAAATAAGCGCTGCTGAAACAGCTGCTGTTGCAGGAATAACGAAGGGAAGCAAAAAAAAGTATATTACCCGGTAAACGGGAAGCAGGCCAGTGCAGCAAAATATAAACGTCAGATCCTTTTGGCTTCTTTGAGCATGTAAGAAGCAAAAGGCGCAACATTTACATTGAGGTTATCGAGAACAAACAGGATAACAGCGGCGAGCATGATAAAGGGCGCAATACAAAATTGATAAGCCCTGCGGATGGTGTTCATAAATTGGCCCACAAAGGTTAATTTAATGATAGGGTAACCATATAACGCAGATAAAAGCCTGTTAGTATGCCGTTTATCTTAATTGTACAGCTATCTCCGTGGTTGTTTCAATACAGACCCCGTAGTAATAACACAAACCGCAAAAGTTCTACAAAAATTTATCGCCTTTCAGCTTTTTTACCTCGGCCACATATTCCTTAATGGCCTGCTCCTTGTCTTTTTTGCAAATGAGGAGCACATCTTTGGTATCTACGATGATAAAATCATCCAGGCCCTGCAGCAGTACCAGCTTGTGGTTATCGGCATGTACCATGTTTCTGGTAGCATCGATCACCATTACATTATTGCCCGCCACCGCATTTTCAAAATAGTCTTTTTGCAGGTTGTCGTAGGCGCTGGCCCAGGTACCCAGGTCGCTCCAGCCAAAGGAAGAGGGTATGATATATACATTGTCTGCCTTTTCCATCACACCATAGTCAATGGAAATATTGGTGCACTGAGGATAGATCCTGTCAATGGCCTCCGTTTCAGCATCCGTATTAAAATAATTTTTCTCGGCATCAAATACATCATGCATCTCAGGTAAAAACTTCTCAAAAGCGGCTACAATGTTCTTTACCTGCCATACAAATATGCCTGCATTCCATAAAAAATCACCGCTTTCTAAAAACGTTTTAGCCAGTTCCCTATCCGGCTTTTCGGTAAACGTTTTTACTTTATATACACTGTCGCTTACACTTTGCTGTTCATATTGTATATAGCCATAGCCTGTATTGGGATGCGTTGGCTTAATGCCCAGTGTTACCAGCCCTTTAATATGCGCTGTAAAATCAAGCGCCCGCAGGCAAACTTCTTTAAATGCTTCGGGCTGCAAAATGATATGGTCTGCAGGCGCACATACCAAATTAGCATCCGGGTTCAGTTGCCTGAGTTTATAAGAAATGTAAGCGATACAGGGGGCTGTGTTCTTTCTCGATGGCTCACTTAAGATATTGGCCACAGGCAATAAGGGCAATTGTTCTGCCACAATATCTTTATACTGGTCCGACGTAACCACGTAAATATTTTCTGCAGGAATAAACAGTGCAAACCGGTCGTAGGTGGACTGTATCAGCGTGCGGCCTGTATTCAGGATATCTAAAAATTGCTTGGGGAAATCTGTACGGCTCATCGGCCAAAACCTGCTCCCGATGCCGCCGGCCATTATCGCCACGTAATGATTCTTATTCATACTCCGGTTACTTTTAGTTGCCCGTTTAATAACATTGATGGCTACTTAAACGCTGCTGCTGCTGTTTTATTTTCGGTTGGGTGATCCATATTGCATACAACAGGCCATGACGGCAAACAGGGCGCAAACCTACTTTAATTCAACCATAAAGCAAAAGGTTTGCTTTTATGGCATAAAAGATTGCTGTTTTTGAAAAAAAGCGGTAATTTAAACAAGCCAATATCAGCTGTCATTTTGCAGGGCAGCAATATTGGGCTAACTTTACCGGCTTTAAAAAATTTTGAAGTACCGCTAAAGTTGTTATCCCAATCACAACTATTTATTTGAGGAAAGAAAGTTATGGCAACCGTAAAAGCTAAAAAGACGGCCGGGGCTGAAAAGGCATCAAAGGCAAGCACAGTAAAGACAGCAGTAAAAGCTGATATAAAAAAAACAAACCACAAACTAAGCGAACACCTGCAACAGTATTTTGGTTTTGATGGTTTTAAAGACCAGCAGGAAGCGATCATTCAAAACATATTAGACGGGGTAGACACATTTGTGATCATGCCAACCGGCGGTGGTAAAAGTTTGTGTTATCAGCTCCCGGCTTTAATCAGTGAAGGCTGCGCCATTATTGTATCACCACTCATCGCTTTGATGAAAAACCAGGTGGACCTGGTGAGAGGATACAGCAGCAGCGATGATGTAGCACATTTTTTAAACAGCACACTCAATAAAGGACAACAAAAAATAGTAAAAGACGACCTCACTTCCGGCAAAACCAAAATGCTGTACGTAGCACCGGAAACACTCACCAAGGAAGACAACATCGAGTTTTTCAGAGACCTGAATGTGTCGTTTTTTGCAGTGGATGAAGCACACTGTATCTCTGAATGGGGCCACGACTTCAGACCGGAATACCGCCGACTGAGAGAAATGATGGAGATGATAAAACCGGGTGCCGCCATGATCGCCTTAACGGCTACGGCTACCCCAAAAGTGCAGAGTGATATTTTAAGAAACCTTGGTTTGCGCAATCCCAGAATTTTCATTTCCTCCTTTAACCGGTCGAACCTGTATTACGAAATATTACCCAAGATCCAGAAAGACCAGACGGTAAAAAGCATTGTTCGTTTTATTTCGCAGAACAAAGGAAAAAGCGGCATCATCTATACACTCAACCGCAAAACCACCGAAGAGCTGGCAGAAATGCTGATGGCCAACGGTATCAAAGCGGTGGCCTACCATGCCGGGCTGGAAACAAAATTGCGGGCAGACCGCCAGGACCAGTTTTTAAATGAAGATGTGCAGGTGATCGTGGCCACCATCGCCTTTGGAATGGGTATAGACAAACCCGATATCCGTTTTGTGATACATTACAATATTCCCAAATCAATAGAAAATTATTACCAGGAAACAGGCCGTGCCGGCAGGGATGGCCTGGAAGGAAAATGCATCCTCTACTACTCTCATAAAGATGTGGCCAAGCTGGAACATTTAATGCGTGACAAGCCGTTGAGCGAAAGAGAAGTAGGTGCCCAGCTGATCAATGAAATGGTGGCTTATTCTGAAGGCGCCGTGTGCAGGAGAAAGATCTTACTCAATTATTTTGGTGAAGAGTATGATACCAGCCGTTGTTCTAATATGTGCGACAACTGCAATAGTCCTAAAGAACAGATAGAAGCTAAAGCAGAAGTGCAGCAGGCATTAAAAGTGATCCGTGGCCTGGATGAACAGTTTACCATGGATTACCTGATGAACATATTGCGTGGCAAGGCCAATACGCAGGTAAAAATGTTCCGGCATGATGAACGGGATTTCTTTGGCATTGGAAAAGAAAAAGACGAACATTTCTGGAACTCGCTGATGCGCCAGATGATACTGGAATGCCTGATCAAAAAAGACATTGAAGAATACGGTGTATTAAAAATAACCAAGCGGGGCGATGCATTTATGAAGAAGCCTGCTTCCTTTAAGATTGTACTCAACAATTTATTTGAAGGTGCCGATGCGGATGATGATGAATCCACCGGGGCCAATGCGGCGGGTGCTGCTACAGATGACCGCCTGATGGAAATGCTGAAAGAACTCCGCAAAAGAGTGGCCAAGGAAGTGAACCTGCCGCCCTTTGTGATCTTCCTCGAAAGCAGCCTGGAAGATATGGCCACCATGTACCCCACCACGGTGCAGGAACTCGAAAAATGCCAGGGTGTGAGTAAGGGTAAGGCGATCCGTTATGGAAAGAAATTTGTAGAGCTGATCGCCAAATACGTAGAAGAAAATGATATTGAAAGACCAGATGATTTTGTAGTAAAAGGTGTGGTGAACAGGAACAACAACAAGATCTTCATCATACAGAACGTAGATAAAAAAATTCCGCTGGAAACCATTGCCCGTAACAAGGACCTCAAGATAAACGAACTGCTGGAAGAGATGGAAACCATTGTGGCCAGCGGCACCAAGCTCAACCTCGATTACGCCATTGACGAACTGGTGGACGAATACGAGCAGGAAGAGATCATCGATTATTTTAAAGCCTGCGAATCGAGCAGCCTGCAGATAGCCCAGGAAGAAATGGCCGACAGCAGCTATACCTGGGAGCAGTTAAAAATAATGCGGATCAAGTTTTTAAGCGTATTCGGCAACTAAAACAATATTCAACTGTATTGATACTATGCCCCTTTTAAAAAGGGGCATTTAATTTTAAATCAGAAAAAAGAATCATAATGATGACCAGCACACCTGCATATGCAGCCCAAACCAAAGACAGCCCCATTGCCCCTTTTAGCATTGAAAGAAGAGCCGTGGGACCGCATGATGTTCAAATAGAAATTCTGTACTCCGGCATCTGCCACTCCGATATTCACCAGGTACGGGATGAATGGGGCGGCTCTATTTACCCTATGGTACCCGGACATGAGATCGTTGGCCGCATCACCCAAATTGGCAGCGAAGTAAAAAGCTTTGTTGTAGGAGAACTGGCAGGTATTGGTTGCTTTGTCGACAGTTGCCGCACCTGCCCCAGCTGCCTGGCACATGAAGAACAGCACTGCGACAACCACGTGGTGGGCACTTACAATAGCCTCGACAAAGAAGGCCATCCCACTTACGGCGGCTACAGTACAGCCATTGTAGTGGATGAAAAATACACCTTACATGTGTCAGACAAGCTGCCGCTGGAAGGTGTGGCACCCTTGCTTTGTGCCGGCATCACCACCTATTCTCCATTAAGACATTGGAGAATAGGAAAAGGGCATAAAGTGGCAGTCGTAGGATTGGGTGGTCTCGGCCACATGGGGGTGAAATTTGCCGCCTCCTTTGGTGCAGAAGTAACCGTATTAAGTACTTCTCCTTCCAAAAAAGAAGATGCCCTTGGCTTAGGCGCACAGCATTTTGCCCTTACCACCAATGCTGATACCATGAACAGCCTGAAAGGAACCTTCGATTTTATCCTGGACACGGTTTCTGCACAGCATGACTACAATGCCTACCTCAACCTGCTGGGTCTTAATGGTACCATGGTGGTTGTTGGGATTCCACCCAAGCCCGAAGAAATAGCTGCTTTTAGCCTGATCGCTAAGCGCCGTTCACTGGCCGGCTCCATGAACGGGGGCATTAAAGAAACGCAGGAAATGCTGGACTACTGTGCAGCACACGGCATCGTATCGGAGGTGGAAGTGATCAAAGCTGATTATATCAACGAAGCGTATGAAAGAACGATCAAAGGCGATGTGCATTACCGTTTTGTAATTGATGCGGCTTCTTTTAAATAAACCGGGATGATTGATAAATTTCTTTGTCGTTTTTCAATCAAATCTCCTATTTTTGCTGCCCCGAAAGGGAAAAGGATGGTGTGATAGCTCAGTTGGTAGAGCAACGGACTGAAAATCCGTGTGTCGCCGGTTCAACCCCGGCTCGCACCACAAACCCCGGTTAGCAATAGCCGGGGTTTTTGTTTTTATAAAACAATGACCTATAAATCTCCAGCCTCATAGTTCCATTCAAATTAAAAGCGCTCAAGTAATCTGTAAAAGCAATTTTTACTTAATTTACGCCTGTAACAATTGAATATCCCATCAATAGTGTTGCATCCTGCCTTAGAAAACAATTACTATTAAAACCTTTCTGCAGCGTACTCTGGTATGATCCAGAATTGCTGTAAAAATTCATGTTTTTACTTTTTCACTTCAATCATTTTTATCTACTGAGTAATTGATAATAATGTTAACGACTTCTAATGGCAAACAAACTCAACTACAATTGTCTTGAATTTAATGGTGAACTTCTTAACCCATCCTTTTCAATATACCTGTTTGAAATAAGGAAAGGCTCCAAAAAGTTTTTTTATATAGGCATGACCGGAGATAGTCATTATCCTTCAGCCCGTTCTATATTGCACCGGTTGAGCGGTCATATTGATCTCAGAAAGAAATCAACCCAAAGCCAGTTTTTGATGAGGATAAATGAGCTATTTAATAAAAAGAAAGGATAATATTTAACCCTGAGACAATTGAATACCTTAACAATAAAGCTGCATCATTGGGCAATTACGGGATTTGAACGATGGAAAGGAGACATGAAGCTTCTTGATAAAAATACAACGGAATATGGCGCATATGCCGAAAAACGAAAAAGAGTAAGTAATCTTGAAAATAAGATGATAAACGATTTTGCTGGAACACATTTACTGAATAAAACTACCGCAAAAGGCAAAGACCAACTTACTAAGGATGAAATAAATTTCTATAATGCAGTTGCTAAAATTATACAACATAAATGAATCACGCTGTACACAACAAACTCGTCTCCTTTATCTGGTCTATTGCCGATGATTGCCTGAGAGACGTTTACGTAAGAGGAAAATACCGGGATGTAATATTACCCATGGTGGTATTGCGCAGATTAGATGCTTTATTAGAACCTACCAAAGCTGCTGTGCTGGAAGAACTGGCTTTTCAAAAAAATGAAGCCAAGTTTACGGAGTGGGATGAAAACGGATTAAGACAGGCAAGCGGCTACGTGTTTTACAATACCAGCGAATGGACCTTACAACGCCTGCACGATACCGCCACCAACAACCAACAGATACTCCAAGCCAATTTTGAAGACTACCTCAATGGTTTCAGTAATAATGTAAAAGAGATTATTGAAAAGTTCAAACTCAAAAGCCAGGTGCGGCACATGGCCAGCAAAGATGTGCTGCTAAATGTGCTGGAAAAATTTACCTCGCCGTGGATTAATGTAACGCCGTTTGAAAAGAACGACCCTGATGGCCGCAAACTACCGCCGCTTACCAACCTGGGCATGGGCTATGTGTTTGAAGAACTCATCCGCAAATTCAACGAAGAAAATAATGAAGAAGCCGGTGAACACTTTACCCCCCGTGAAGTGATTGACCTGATGACGCATATTATTTTTGAACCCGTTGCCCATCAACTGCCACCGGTAATGCTGATATACGACCCTGCTTGCGGCAGCGGCGGTATGCTTACGGAAAGCCAGAACTTCATTAAAGACCCCGAAGGTGAAATAAAAGCCAAAGGCGATGTGCATTTATATGGCAAGGAAATAAATGATGAAACCTATGCCATTTGCAAAAGCGATATGATGATCAAGGGCAACAACCCGGAAAACATACGGGTGGGTTCTACTTTATCTACGGATGAATTTGCAGGCACCCGTTTTGATTTTATGCTCTCCAATCCTCCCTATGGTAAATCTTGGGCAAGTGAACAGAAGTTTATTAAAGACGGCAAAGATATTATTGATCCACGCTTTCAGATTAAACTAAAAGACTATTGGGGCAGTGAAGAAGATGTCGATGCAACGCCACGCAGCAGTGATGGGCAGTTGTTGTTTTTAATGGAGATGGTGAGTAAAATGAAAACGCTTAGCCAAAGCCCACAGGGCAGCCGTATTGCCTCTGTACACAATGGCAGCAGCTTGTTTACCGGCGATGCTGGTGGCGGCGAAAGCAATATACGCCGCTGCGTTATTGAAAACGACTGGCTGGAAGCCATTGTGCAATTGCCCAATAACCTGTTTTACAACACGGGAATTACCACTTATATCTGGATACTCAGCAACAATAAAGCTGCCAACCGGAAAGGCAAAGTGCAACTGATAGATGCAGGGTTGCTTTACCGAAAGCTGCGTAAAAACCTGGGCAATAAAAATTGTGAATTTGCTCCCGAACATATACGGGATATAGTGGCCGTGTACAAAAACATGCAACCGGTAGAGAGAAAAATAAATACCGCCACACAGGAAGAAGAGGGCATTGCCTCCAAAATATTTGACAATGATGTTTTTGGTTATTATAAAGTGACCATCGAGCGGCCCAAACGCTTAAAGGCTCAATTTACAAAGGAGCGTATTGCCGAACTGCGTTTTGAAAGAACTTTAAAGGAGCCCATGAAATGGGCCTATGAAACCATTGGTGATAAAATTTATGCACAGCTGCCCTCACATGAAAAAGAAATACTGGATTGGTGTGAGAAAAATGAATTGAACCTGAATGCCAAACAAAGCAAGGCATTGGTAAGTGAAGCGCTTTGGAACAAACAGCTTGAATTGTTAAACACCGCTACAGAATTAATGAAGGTTATAGGGCAGGATGAATACAACGACTTTAATGTTTTCAGGGAGAAGGTGGAGGATGCATTAAAGGTGCTTGACAAAAAAATGTCTGCCACCGAAAAAAATGCGATACTCAATGCCGTAAGCTGGTATGATGCTGCTGCAGAAAAAGTGATAAAAGGCACGGCAAAACTAACCGGCGATAAACTAAAGGAAGTGCTGGCCATGCAGGACTGCACCGAAGCCCAGTTGGCAGACCATGGCTATTACCCCACTGGCAAAAAAGGTGAATACCTGGAATATGAAACTGAAAGTGATTTGCGTGACACAGAAAACATACCGCTGAACGAAAACATTTATTTCTACTTTTTAAAAGAGGTGAAACCGCATGTGCCCGAAGCATGGATAAATATGGAAGCCACCAAAATTGGATACGAGATAAGTTTTAATAAATATTTCTACCGGCACAAGCCGCTGCGGAGCATTGAAGAAGTAGCCGCCGATATACTGGCGCTGGAGCAGCAAAGCGATGGATTGATAAAAGAAATTTTAAACCTTGAATGTTGGAAACAGTGATGGATGAAATAGAAATAAAGAAATACCCGGCGTATAAAGATGCCGGGGTGGAATGGCTGGGGGAAATTCCTGCGCATTGGGAAAATATTCGGATGAAACATCTTTTTCAGGATGTGTCAATTAAGAAAAAAGGTGAAGCTGAATTATTGTCTGTTACACAAGACCAGGGAGTAGTACCCAGAACATGGGTCGAAAACAGAATGGTGATGCCATCGGGCGCATTAGATTCTTTCAAGTTTATTAGCAAAGGGGATTTCGCAATTAGTTTAAGGTCATTTGAGGGAGGACTTGAGTATTGTCATCATGATGGAATTATTAGTCCTGCATATACTGTATTAAAAGCAAAACGGAAATTCGATAGTCAATTTTTTAAATATCTGTTTAAAAGCACTGCATTTATTTCCGAATTACAAACAAGTGTTGTTGGAATAAGACAAGGAAAGAATATTAGTTTTGAGGAACTGGCTTATTCATTTTTACCAATTCCCTCTCCCGCCGAACAAACCGCCATTGCCAATTTTCTCGACCGTAAAACCGCTTTAATAGACCAGGCCATTGGTATTAAAGAAAAGCAAATTGGACTGCTGAAAGAACGCCGGCAAATACTCATACACCGTGCCGTTACCCGTGGGCTTAACCCCAATGCCAAAATGAAAGACAGCGGGGTGGAATGGATTGGGGAGATACCGGAGAGGTGGGAATTAATACCTATAAGAAGAATGGTGGATGTTAGGGATGGTACACATGATACGCCCATTTATGTAAACGACGGCATTGGCACTTACCCATTAGTTACATCAAAAGATTTCGAAGGAGAACGTATAAATTTTGAAAACATAAAAAGAATTTCAGAAAGAGATTATATAAATATTTCAAAAAGATCAGGGGTGGCAAAAGGCGATGTATTAATGTCAATGATTGGAGGAAACATTGGGAAATCTGTCATAGTTGAAGACAATTATCAATTTGCTATTAAAAATGTTGCGTTATTTAAAACTAGCGGTAACCTATCATTAGCAAAGTTCATAAAGTATTATTTTGAAAGTGGCTTGTTGCAAAGGCAAATTGAATTGAAATCAAGAGGAGGTGCACAAGGTTTCTTATCCTTAGGTGATATAAGAAACTTACACTTTTTTAAAATCCCAGCTTCTGAATTAAATGAAATTGTTGCGTTTCTAAAAGTGACGATATCAGAAAAATTTGATAGAACAACATTGTTAAAACAACAAGAAATCGAAAAGCTGAAAGAATACAAAGCCAGTTTAATAAATAGTGCGGTAACGGGTAAAATAAAAGTTATATAATCCTAATAATTATGAGCAACATACCCAAAGATTTAAAATTTGAAGAATTACCTGATTATAAATCAGTACTTGATAAACTTTCTAAAAGACCAACACTACGGCATCTTTTAATGGGTAATGGCTTTAGCATGGCCTATGACTACAAAATTTTTTCTTACAATGCCTTGTATGACTTTATTGAACAATTAAATGACCCTTTACTCAATAAATTATTTAAAGTTATCAATACCAAGAATTTTGAGCTTGTAATGAGGCAGCTTGATAATTTTATAGAAATCGCTGAAGTATTTGAGTCTGACAAAAAATTAATTGAGCAATTAAAAGCAGCTAATGAAAAACTTCAACATAGTTTAATTGATGCGGTGAGCGCTTTACATCCAGAGCATGTATTTGAGATAGACCAGGAAAAATCAAATTCTTGCTTTAAATTTCTGAGTGATTACCTGGATAACAGCGGAAATGTATTTTCAACAAATTATGACCTTCTACTGTACTGGGTTCTTATGCGAAATGAATCTAAAAAAGCGGTTGATGGTTTTGGGAAAGACCTATTAAATCCCAGAGAAGTTAAAAAGGGGGAAGACCAGGATTGGTCAGACTTGTATTGGGGGAAACATAAAGAGGAGCAATGTGTTTTTTACGTACATGGTACGTTGCCATTTTTTGACAATGGAATTGAGATTGAAAAAGAAGTTTATACTACCAAAAATTATCTTCTTACAAATATCAAAGAAAGACATGAAAAAAAAGAGTATCCGATTTTTGTAACCGCCGGTGATGGAAATGAGAAGTTAAATCACATAATGCACAACAGATATCTTACATTTTGCTATGAAAATCTGTGTGAAATTCAAGGTTCATTGGTGACATTTGGGTTTAATTTCGGGCCATATGATGAACACATTATTGATGCAATAAATAAGGCTGCAAAATATGGTGCACAATCTGGCGAAAAACTCTTCAGTATATATATAGGGGTTTTTTCTCCTGAAAATTTAGAGCATATCAAAGCAATTGAGTACAAATTCAAATGCAAAGTCAATGTATATAATTCCAGTACTGCTAAAATCTGGGGCTAATTTTTATGGTATCACAAACCAACGAACAGGCGCTTGAAGCCGCCATTGAAAAACGCCTCACCGGCCACAGCCAGGAAGAGCTAAAGGCGCACCAGGCTCCGGCCAGCACCATGCAGGAAAGAGCAGCGCTTTACCGCAGCGGCAATGGCTATTATATTGGCCTTCCCGAAGATTTTAATGCAAGGCTTGCCATTGATGAAGTGCGCTTATTTAATTTTTTGCAAACCACCCAACAAGAAGAGCTGGCCAAACTGCAAAAGCAAGCTGACTGGAAATTAAAGATCACCGAACGCATTGACCGTACCATTAAAAAATACGGTATCATCCGCCTGCTGCGCAAAGGGCTGGATGTGGATGATGCACATTTTACCATGCTGTACCCCTTACCCCTGGCCAGCAGCAGCGATACGGTAAAAAATAACTTTGAGAGCAACCAGTTCAGCGTTACACGGCAATTGCGTTACTCGGTTTCCAACTCTGCTGAAGAAATAGACATGGTGTTGTTTGCCAACGGCCTGCCCTTTGCCACCATGGAACTTAAAAACCACTGGACGGGGCAAAGCGCCAAAGTACATGGGCAAAGCCAATATAAATACAAACGGGATATTACACAGCCGCTGCTCAATTTTGGCCGCTGCATTGTACACTTTGCCGTAGATACCGATGAAGTATATATGACTACCAAGCTGGACGGGGCCAACACTTTCTTTTTACCTTTTAACCTGGGTAATAATTTTGGCAAGGGTAATCCACCTAATCCTTTCGGGCATAAAACTGCCTACCTGTGGGAAGAAATTTTTAAACGGGAAAGTATTGCCAACATCATACAGCATTTTGTGCGCTTTGATGGAAAGGACACCGACCCGTTGAATAAAAAAACACTGTACTTCCCACGCTATCACCAGTTAGATGTGGTACGCAGACTGGTGGCAGATTGCAGCCAGAAAGGAACTGGTCAAACTTATTTGACACAGCACTCTGCCGGCTCAGGCAAATCAAACTCTATTACCTGGGCAGCTTACCAATTAATAGAAACTTATCCGGTGAGTGATACATTGCCGGGAAGCAAAGGAATAGCCAATCCTTTATTTGATTCGGTTATTGTAGTTACCGACAGACGTTTGCTGGATAAACAACTCAGGGAAAACATAAAAGAGTTCTCGGAAGTAAAAAATATTGTAGCACCTGCTTATTCTTCTGCCGATTTAAAAGCAGCGCTGGAAGGCGGAAAGAAAATTATCATCACTACTATTCAAAAGTTCCCTTTTATTGTAGATGGCATTGCAGATTTAAGCGAAAAGCGGTTTGCCGTGATCATTGATGAAGCACACAGCAGCCAGGGCGGTTCTGCAGCCGGCCGTATGAACCAGGCGATGGGAAACAATGAACAAGCTGAAGAGGAGGAAGAAGGCGACCCACAAGATACCATACTGGAAGCCATGCGTAACCGCAAGATGAGGGGCAATGCATCCTATTTTGCTTTTACCGCTACACCTAAAAACAGTACGCTGGAAAAGTTTGGAGTAAAGCAACCCGATGGAAAATTCAGGCCCTTTCATTTATACTCCATGAAACAGGCTATAGAAGAAGGCTTTATCTTGGATGTGCTGGCTAACTACACCACTTACAAAAGTTATTATGAAATAGAAAAAAGCATTGAAGACAATCCTTTGTTTGATACAATAAAGGCACAAAAGAAACTTCGCAAGTACGTAGAGCAGAACAAACAAACCATTGCCACCAAGGCAGACATTATGCTGGACCATTTTATCAGCAAAGTGGTAAATGCCAAAAAACTAAAAGGCAAAGCAAAGGCTATGGTGGCTACCCAAAGTATTGAGTCTGCTATTTACTATTATTTTGCTTTGCAGGAATTGTTGAACGAAAGAGGAAACCCCTTCCGTATAGCTATTGCTTTTTCCGGTGCTAAAAAAATAAAAGGCATCGAGTACACAGAGGACAGTGTCAATAATTTTCCTGGACATCTTGATACAGCCAAGCCAACCGACCCAGGTTATATCAGTGATAAAATTGCCCGGTATTTCAATATGGATGAATACCGAATTTTAGTGGTAGCCAATAAATACCTCACTGGTTTTGACCAGCCAAAACTAACAGCCATGTATGTTGATAAAAAACTGCAGGGGGTTATGGCGGTACAGGCATTGTCAAGATTAAACCGCTCTGCTGATAAACTCGGCAAAAAAACCGAAGACCTCTTTATACTGGACTTTTATAACTCCACGGATGAAATTAAAAAATCCTTTGACCCCTTTTATACATCCACCACACTTAGCAAAGCCACTGATGTAAATGTGCTGCATGAATTAAAAAGTAGTCTGGAAGCTGTAGCTGTGTATGAAGCGCAGGAGGTAGAAGATTTTTCTACAAAATATTTTAAAGGTGTAAATGCACAGGAACTAAGCCCCATTATTGATATAGCCGCAGAACGCTTTAACAGCGAACTGGAACTTGAGGACAAAGCAAAAGCAGATTATAAAATTAAAGCCAAGCAATTTGTAAAAATATACGGGCAGATGGCTTCCATTATGCCGTATGAAATTGCAGCATGGGAAAAGCTGTTTTGGTTTTTAAAATTCCTGATACCTAAATTAATTATTGCCGACCCTGCAAATGATGCACTCGACGAGTTGCTCAATGCTGTTGATTTATCTACCTATGGTTTGGAAAGAGTAAAACTAAATGCCTCTATTGGGTTGGATGCATCCGAAACAGAACTGGAACCGCAAAATCCTAATCCCCGTGGTGCCCATGGCGGCGATGTGGAAGAAGAAGAACTGGATATCATTGTTCGGAGTTTTAATGAACGCTGGTTCCAGGGCTGGGAAGCTACACCCGATGAACAGCGTATCAAATTCATCAACCTGGCTCAACGCATGAAAGAGCATCCTGATTTTAAAGAGAAGTATGCAGATAACAGCGACACTCAAAACAGGGAAATAGCTTTCAACAAAATATTTGATGATGTGATGGGTAAGCAGCGAAAAAATGAACTGGACTTATACAGGCTGTTATCGCAGGATGAGAGTTTTAAAGTTGCGATGCTGGAGACGCTGAAGCGGATACTCCGAGCTTAAGCAGTAACATAATTTACGATTACAAAACCTAAAAATAATAACATGGCAAAACACAATGTTTATTTCGATTTACCGGTAAGGGAATTGGGAAAAGTAGATGCTAATTTCTACATCTATCAAAACGAAGAAAAACTAGGTCAGATTAAAATCTCAAAAGGTGGGATTGACTACTATCCTGCCAACAGAAGGAAGCCCATTACGATTAATTGGACACAATTCGATAAGCTCATAAGAAAAGACTGGAACGGAGAAGATATATAATGTTTTACTCAGGAGAAAGCATCGTTATGCTTGATAAAATTACCTTCGCAATTATTTTTCATTGCGGCGATTATAAACGAGTTGAGATAGATTGTCGGCTGGACGGTCTTATTAAAGCCTGCGTAAATTTATGATTTAGCTGTAATTGTAAAATGGGGATTATTAAATACTTAAAACTCGGAAGAATAAATCTTAATGCGATAGCCCGGCAGGTTGAAATTGCAGGCAATCAATTTGTTTTGCCTTATGAGCAAATCAGCAATTCAGAGTGGGGATATGTATATGAAAAATATGTTGGGCAAATTTTAGAAGATGAAGGATATCAGGTGAAGTATAATGGGTTTAATGGTTTTTTTGACAAAGGAATTGATCTTATTGCAATAAAAGATGGCAACATCAATTTTATCCAATGTAAATTCACAAACAGCGTGATTTCAAAAAGTGCAGTTGAATGGATTCTATACAAGGCTTCAAACAAGCTATATGAACAGTATAATCTGAACAATAAAACGCTGGTTTTTATTTTAATAGTAAATAAAAAGAGCATAAATTTTTCAAAAAGAAAGCCTAAGGGATTTCAATTAAATTTTTCTGATGTTTCAAAAGTAGAATACCCTATTCTTCAGTACTATCTTGACCATAACCATTTACAAAATAAAATAACGTTGCAATTCAGAGAGATTGAAATGGTAAAATAGCCCTTCAGATAACCGGGATATTGGTAAAACTAAACTTCAATCACATGCACCTCAGCAAATGGAATATTTCACCATCGGGAAACTTTTTTCTTGCAGGCGCATCAAAACCAACTGCCGCTGCTAGGATCATATATCTCGATGACCATCAACTCTTCCGGAATGCAGTCGCTGATCAATGTATCAGGCCATTTTTTAAAGACACTGAATTAATTCAATTTTCTGATGGCAACCCGGCCTGGGAGTTTATCAGAAGTGACTTTAACTCCGGAATTAAAATAGACCTGGTTATTAATGATATCAATCATCCATGTTTAAAAGGAAACCAACTGGTTGAGTTTATACGAGAGCAAGAAAATGCAGAGAAGAAGGAAAAGCCTGTTCCCATCATGATTATTTCTATGATAGCGGTATCGTATTTTCCGGACCTCCTCTCAAAAAATATGATCAATTACTATGTATGCAAATCTGCCGGAATAGAAGAGGTAATTGATTGTTTGGAAGAGATACTGTATTTTGAATAGCATTAATTTATTCATCTATGAGACCGTTAATTCATTACTACATCGAATATTTTAAATCAGCAGCAACGATGGGTGAACGGAAGCTGTGTTTTATAGTTTAACTATATTCGTTGTAAATCTTTTAACCCGGTTATGGCTATTTCCAGTTGTTTAAAATGATCATACGCATCAGCCAGCTCATGATTGGATTGTTGTTGGCGGTACTACCTGGCAGGTGCCAACAACAGGATAAAGAATGGTTAACTAAAAATCCACCTGCCACTTTACTATCAGGCAATAAAAGGTTTCCGGTATCGGGTAACTATTACTTACCGGGGGCAAAACCAATGGTGCCAGTAAATGGAGGTGCTGCCAACAGGCCGGCTTCCACGGCTTTTATTTACCCGCTGCAGGAATGTTTTACTTACACTTTTCGCCTAAAAATAGGCGAGGCTGGCAGTAAAACATTTATCACCGGCACCACCACTACAAAAAATGGCGAAACCTATACGGTTGGCTATTCCATTGACGGGGCCGGCAATACAAAGGGGGTAATTCAACAAATTGGTCATACTGGAGACATTGGTTGGACCAGGACGGTAAGCTTCGCCAACCGACAGGTAATGTTAAAAAGTATCCGCCAACTGCCCAATGGCAACCTGGTGGTAATTGGTAATTACCAGGGTGCGGTTCCGGCAGATAAGCAATTGCTTATAGCTCAAATAAGCGAAGATGGTTTACTGATTTGGTGTAAATCGTTTAATGTTCCGGAATTGGAAGGCGTAGCTGTTTGTAGCGATCGGATAAACGGAATTGGTTTTGCAGGGCAACGCAATCAGCAAATGGTTTATGGCCGGTTGGATAATGGCGGCAACCTGGTATGGCTAAAACAATTGTTGCTGATGGATCATGGTAATGTTGCCGGGATGGAGAACGATGCTTTTTACAATTGGTACATTGCTTATAGTGGGGTACAGGCGGGTGTACATATAGGTATATTGCTTAGCATTAACCCGGTAAACGGCGAGCTGAGATGGAACAATCAGTATGGCGGTGGGGCCACAAACCAGCAATTTGTTTTTACTGAGTTGGCAATTGCCAATTCAAGACCAAGGATTGTTGGTGTTTTTTCATCCGGTACCAGTGCATATGCGATGTGTAAGGTTACCGTAAACGAGGGCTCCGGCACTGATTACATGCAGGTATTTGAAGTGCCGTCGGTGTTATTTGACACCACGGCACTGGTATCTATTGATGCACGAGGAGAGGTGCTTGCTTTTGTAGCCAATAATACCGATCCGGATATTTATGCTATTAAAACAATACCCGAAGCGGCGGTGGATACATTGTGGAACTGGGCAAAAAAATTTACCGTGGCAGGCAATCATCATTTTGTACATGCACAGCAAACATTTGATGCCGGGCTAATAATTGCAACAGACTTGCCAGCTGCTGCAGGCACTATTCAGGCTCAAGTATTAAAAACAGATAGTTCGGGAAAGCTTACCAATTGTGAGGGCACTGATTTTATATTTTACAACAACCGGGTGGCTCAAAATTCGGTGCCTAATGCGGCAGTAGCCGTTGATTTACCTGCGTTGCTGGTGGTGGAAAATCCTTTGGTGGGCCCGGATGTACTGCCCCTCGACTTTAGCTGTAAAACCCTTACCTGCCCGGTGCAGGCGCCGGAAGATAGTTGTTTGACAAGCTTTGCCCGCCGTTTTAAAAGTGTGGGTTTCTGCGATTTGGGTAATGACTTACTGCCGCAAAGCAGCGAAGTTATTTTTACAGGATTGATGCGAAACGATGCTGTGAGGTCAGACGACCAGGAAGGTATATTGGGCCGCCTGGATAGCCAGGGAAAATTGCTGGATCGCAAAAAAATAAAACTAGGTAACAATACCGCCTTTACCCAACTGCTGCAATTAACGGACGGCAATTTTGTTGTAATGGGCAACAGTGCTTATCATTTTGCCAATGGCTTGTACGATTCGGGTTATATTACCCTTTCAAAATTTACGCCTTCTCTTCAATTGGTATGGACCCGGGCGTTTTCTTCATTGGAACCGAACTTCATCGTAGCTGCTGTGCTGGAGGGTACAGATGGAAGTTTGTTTTTGAAATATGTAGCAGGATCCGACATTTTTTGCCTAAAGACTGGTTTGATCAAATTAGATAGCCAGGGCAACCAGCAATGGATACAAGAATATACTACAACCAGCCGGTGCGTTATTGGTAATACCGGATCGATGACACAGGATGACCAATACATCTACCTGGTTAACTGGACCAATGGCGATGCCAGTGAAAGGTTTATTAAAATAGATAAAAATACAGGACTGCCGGTACTTACCAGCGGGCTGTTGATGCCGGATGCTTATCAATGGCGAACTGATGGAAGGCTTGCCGAATTGGGCGAAAAGATAGTGATGGGGGGAACGGTCTCTTTTACAAACGGCAGTTCAAGCACAGCGTTGATGTTGATTAATAAAAACGGGGCGGTGGTAAAAAACAAATGCTTCTCTTTACTCAGCAATCCTGTGGCATTTACGATGGTTATTACCCGAAATCAAGAGATTGTAATGACAGGTGGTGATTGGGTGCATACATTTTTTATACGACTGGATAGCAACTTAAATATACTGTACAGTAAAAAAATAATATCGTACGGTGTTGGGGAAAGAGCAATTAAGGAAGATGCCGGTGGTGCTATACTGAGCACCGGTTACTTTACTTATAATGATCCCTATAAATTAGATTTTTTGTACAGAAAGTTTACCTATGATGGAAAACTGGGTAGCTGCTTTACTGATAGTTTGTTGGTGGATACTGCAAGTTACCCGGTAAATCATACGCAGCTTACAACCCTTGCTACAGCAGTTAGCCTCAACCAGGTGGTATTGCCCTATAACGAAACATCGTACAGTTTGCAAAATGCACAATTGTTGTGCGGCCAGGTATCTGGCTGCTCAACTATTAATTTGAATGCACCAACGTCGCTTTGTGATTCGCTGGTGTATGTGGCCAGGGTCAGCCGCAATGCAGGCTGCAGTCTGCCGGTTAGTTTTACGCAAAGCAATGCCAATTTAAAAATCGTAAGCAGCACAGATAGTACGGTTAGTTTTAAAATGATACAATCTGGCAGCACAATGTTGGTGGCCTCCGTCTTTACAGGCTGCATCTGGCTGAGAGATACCGTGGTGATTAATAGCTCTATCGGTGGCGGCCCTGTTGATCTGGGCAACGATACCAGTATTTGCACAGGTAATTCAATTGTGCTGAGGGTGAGAAAAAATTATTTTTCGTATCAATGGAATGACGGCTCTACTGCCGACACCTTACAACTAACCATACCGGGTACCTATTTTGTAAACGTTACCGACGCTTGTGGCCATATATTATCCGATACGATTTTGATAAACGCGGCGCCACCAGTAGCCATCAGTATTGGCCCGGATAAAATAAAATGCAATGATGAGCAGGTATTGCTGGCTGCACCGGCTGGATTTATCAGTTATAGCTGGGGGCCTTCCTATAATTTAATTGCAATGTCGGATAGCCAGGTAAATGTTTTTCCACAGAGGGATACGAGCTATTTTATTCAGGCGGAAAAAACGCCGGGCTGCTTTGCATTTGATACCGTTGCCATTAAAGTGAACCAGTCGCCTGTAATTGAGTTGGGCACGGATAAAAGTTTTTGCAGTGGCGACAGTATTGAACTCAACGCAGGAAATGGCTTTGACAGTTATAGCTGGAACACGGGTGCAGTGTCACAAAAAATTATGGCCTTTGCAGAAGGTATTTACACTGTTTTGGCCACCAATGGATTTGGTTGCATTTCAAAAGATACGCTTACAGTTTTAAATGTATTTTCCAACCCGGTGGTACAACTGGGCAATGATTTTTCATTGTGCAGTGGCAGTAGTAAAATACTGGATGCCGGTGCATTTAATGAATACCTGTGGAATAACTTATCTACAGACCGGACTTTGCAAGTAAATAGAACGGGCATATATACCGTACAGGTAACCGATCAAAATAACTGTGTGGGAAAGGACAGTGTAGTTGTGGCTGCTATCCTGCCATTACCGGCTGCTTTTTTACCGGCTGATACCACGCTTTGCCAGTACGAAACCATACAGCTAACTGCCAGCAGCAATTTTTCCAGTTATACATGGCGTACCGGCAGCCTTGATAAAATTTTATCAGCAAAAGCACCAAATACCTATTGGCTATTAGTGAAAGATGCCAACAATTGCATGGGTACCGATTCTATTACGATCGGTTTAAAACCCTGCATTGCTGGCTTTTATATTCCCTCTGCTTTTACGCCCAATAATGATGGCAAAAACTATTTTTTTAAACCCGTGCTGTTTGGCAATGTATTGCAGTATCATTTTTTAATCTACAACCGCTATGGTCAATTGATTTTTGAAACCAACGATTTTACAAAAGGGTGGAATGGCAAAGTGAATGGCAGCGATCAAAACACCAATGGATTTAGTTGGATTTGTCACTACCAGTTGGAAGGCAGCGCCGCAAAAACAGAAAAGGGAAATATGATATTGGTGCGGTAAGGGGAAGATAGGTTTGTGGAAATGTCAATGTCTGAAATGGCAATAAAGATAGTAACCGGGGTATTGGCTACAGGTGGTTAGGAAAGATGAAATTTTTTTGTGTGCTTATAACAGGTTACATCTAAGTTTTCCAAACCGCCATCGCTGAAAGACATCCATATAAATCCTTCATCTAAAAGAAATGTTCATCTAAAATTACAAATTATTGACCCCTGAATTTGTAAGTACAGCACACATCATGGTATTGCCAATAGTGGGGCTGGACGGAAGTACAATCAGCAGCAGTAAAAAGCCAGGCTTCAGTTCGAGCGGGACAAACAACGATGATCATTTAATCTTAACTTCAACAAAGTAATTTCAATCAGCAGTTGTTCCGGACGGACGGAATTCTAATTCCCCACCATCGGCAATACTTGCTCGTTATACACGATCCAAAGACGGGGCAACACGCTTCTGCTGAACAAGGAGGTTGGAAGACAATTTTGGTTTCACAAGTTTTTCGTTTAGTAGTTCGAAGGACAGAGTAAAGGACATCAACAAGAAAATAATTATACCAGAAAGTATAAGTTTTCATAGCCTGCGCCATAGTTATGCCACACACTTAGTTAAAAACGGAACAGATATTAAATTAAATACAGGAACTCCCGGGTCATAATGCTATAAATACAACCTTGCGGTATATGTATTCGAATAAAAGCAATAGAAAACATTGAAAGTCTGCTTGATAAAATTGTATGTAAACAAGGCCTTTGAAACCGCGTTTTTAATATTGTCGCTGGAAAATTCTTTGATTGCTTCCTTCATCCTTCCCGCCGGTGCTTTCGCATTTTCAGTTTTGCATTATTATAGCCCTTGTTGCTAAACCCCGCGGTTAAAGGCACTTTGCCCTTAAGGTTGCCACAATTACATTTGAGGTAAAATCTTCTATACGTCTGATTTCACGTTAAGAGTAATGCCAATCATAGTGTATGCAGTGAAAACCCCGCCGGAACAAAAAACTGCATACCAGCTAACATCAAAGACTATTCGCTATAGAAATTGTGCTAAAGCAATAGTGTCCATCCTGACTGGTATTAAAGCCAAATTAAAAGGGGAGGAATAGAATATTATTTCTTTAATATCCTTTGTAATTGCCTGGCTGTTTTAAATCCACATTTTGAAGCAATATATTCAATCGTGTATTCCGGGTTATTTAGCATGGTACCGGCAAATTCTTTTCTTAACAGTGTTAAATATTCCAGCACCGTGGAGCCGGTTTTTTCTTTAAAAACCCTGCTTAAATTTCTTGGGCTCATACCTACCAATGCCGCCAGTGATTCAATACTGTTCTCTTTCGAAAGATTGTCAATCATATAGTCCTGCACTTCATGTACTTGTGGGTTAATATGATTTCTGTAGTCCAGGTAAATACTCTGCTGCTTATGTGATCCACTTCTCCGATGATAAACCACCAAACCTCTTGCCACCTTATGGGTAAACAGCGGGCCTTTTATATCTTCGAGAATTGCCAAAGCCAAATCAATGCCTGCGCTGATACCCGCACTTGTATAAACATTATTGCTTTTTACGTATAAAATATCCGCAACAACCCTGGCTTGTGGAAACTGCGATTGTAATGCCTCTACTCTCCTCCAGTGTGTGGTACACTCAGTATCCTTTAACAAGCCCGCATGCCCCAATGCAAAAGCACCACTGCAAACAGAGCAAACCGTAATTCTTTTATCGGAACATTCTTTTAACCAGTTAAAGAACTCCCTCTCGGCTTTAAATGGAATACTGTTTACATACTCGTTATCCATACCAGGCACAAAAACAAAATCACCTTCTTTCAATTTTGCATTTCGATAATTTTCCAGTTTTTCAAAACCAAGCCCGGCGGTACTGACAGGCTCTTCTTTGTATTGATAAAATTTCATGTCAATCTCCATGCCATGAACTATTGCTTCTGTAAAAACCTGTACGGGACCTGCCAGGTCAAGCAATTCAACAGTTGGGGGAATGATAAAAGCTACTTTCTGCATACTATTTTCGAATTTCTTTGTTTATATAAAGGTACACCCAAGGGCAATTTTAAAGAAGACAAAATCATGTCATATAAAGACAAAAAAGCCGCTCAATTAAGGAACGGCTTGCTGGTGCTGCGACAGGATTATGTTTACTTGCAACCTGCACAAGTACATGTGGAACCGCAAGTACAGTTAACGAAAGTACAATTTGGATTACTGCATTTTACATTTTGGGTGGCCTGATCTTTTGTTGTTGTTGATTTCATTTTTTAATTTTTATTTGTTATTTGACAACACAAAAGTAGCTCGGTAAAGAAGGGTTGTAGTTACATCAGTTTGGGTAAGCTTTATACAATTTTGGGGTTGAATGAAATATTTTACCTGGCGTTCATTTGCACCCTAATTGGAAAATTCATTTTAAATTATCAACCAACTTAAAATGAGTTGTTGAATTTCCAGATGACAAAAACCGGCTATTCAAAAACAACATAACATACAGCAAACAAAAAAGCCGCCCAATTAAGGAACGGCTTTGGGGGGGTTTCTCAAGAATATACTTACTTACAATTTGCACAGGTACAGTTTGAACCGCAATTGCAGTTAACGCAAGTACAATTTGGATTGCTGCATTTTACACTTTGTGTAGCTGGGGTTTTTGTTGTTGTTGATTTCATTTTTCTATTTTTTATTGTTAATTGATAACACAAAAGTAGTTTGAGAAAAGGCGCTGGCTGTTATATCAGTTTGGGTAAGCTTTATACAATTTTGGGGTTAAATTTTATCCAGTGATTTTCGTTTTGCAGCACCTATCTCTTTGAAGTAAGTAGGCGTTAACCCTGTGATTTTTTTAAACTGGGCTGAAAGATGAGCCACACTACTGTATTCAAGATCAAAAGCAATTTGTGATAATGTTAATTGTCCATATACAAGCAATTCCTTTGCTTTTTCAATTCTTTGTTCTATAAAATAATTTTCAATGGTCCTTCCTTCAACAGCAGAAAATAAACTGCTTATATAAGTGTACTCGTGGTTAACGCTGCCCGAAAGGTAATGAGAGAGCTTTATGTTACTTTCCATTTCACCGGCTTCATTGCGGGCTCTCTTAATTGCCAGTTGTTTTATCTTTTCAATAAGAGCTGTGCTATGATTATCAATCAATTCAAAGCCTACAGCTTCCAATCTTTTTATTAAGCGTTCTCTCTGATTGAGTGATAACGTTTCGTTTAAGTGTATCTCTCCAAAAACAACTTTCTGAAAAGGAATTAATTCTTGTTGTAAAATATCCTCAACAGAAAGTACACAACGATGGCAAACCATATTTTTTATCAGTAATGTTGTTAGTGTCATAACCAGCTTTATGAAATGGATTTTTTAAAAGTAAACTGCTTTCTGAATAAACCCATATTAATACCCATTACAAAACCGATAGTCAGGCAAAACAGGTTGTGATCCAGCGGATATTCCAATAATTGATGCAGTCATTGTGATTGCTATTTAGATTTAATAAGGTCATTCTTGTATTAGCACTAAATCATCAGTTATAATCCAATGATATTTTTATAAACTTTTCAAATTGAGGTCCATATTGTTCTCCAATCCTTTTGAAATAGACATCAAACAAGTATTGGTGTTGCAGGTTGTCATAACGGATAATTTTTATTTTCTTGAAGAAAGCTTCATCAGCTACTGACAATGTTTCAGGCATCATCACATGTAATTCATCAAGCCCTTTAATGCTGCTACTACCGGTATGTATCAACGATAAACCATAGCGGGTACTGATGGTAGTGTCGTTGAGGATATAAGTTTTAAATGAAGCAGGAAAAGTGCGGCCATAAGTGTCAATCATGCTGGACATCGCAAACTCACTCATTCCGTTTTGGATCAGCAAAGCAATATTCTTGTTTCTTTTAAAAAATACTTTCTTTATCACTTGAAATTTATTGCCGCCAGTAAGTGCTATGCTTTTATGTGATAACCTGATTTCTTCATGAGGATAGTTAACATCGGCTGCAACATTTTTGGTTGTTTCGGTACCGAATATTTCATTGATAACTGTTAGACTGCCTTCCACCGCATTCGATACGCCGGCGGTGCTGAATAAATTACCGGCCTTTGCAACGGTTACCTGCTGCACCCAATTGGGTTTATTGAAATAGGGTTGTATAACTTTTATATCAGAGGCATGGCAAGTAATTGGTTTGCCATCGTAAAGGCCTGTTGCTGCACCAGTTGACGCACCATCACAAATGGTAAGCATCTTAGTAGTTGGAGAAAAATGTTTTTTAATCCAGGAGATAATAACAGTATCCTGGTGTTCATCCCGTATAGACAATGCAGGAATTACAATAACGTCTGCCAGTAAACGCATGGAGTCTGCTTCACCAAAAGTTAATTGAGGACATACAAAAAGATCTTTCTTGATGAGGATGGGGGTTTTTTCTTTTGCAACTATATATACATTGGCTTTTCCCGTTGCATTGAATAAGTAAAAAGGAGCCAGCATATCAAACAGTTCGGTAAGCTTATGATCAGCGATGATAAAGACTGTCTTTTTTGCCGGATCATAAACAGGCAGTTTTGATGTGGTAAAACTGTGGCCAGACCAGGGCTTGGGCTTAGTTGTAAAATTGCGGATGGGCCTGCAGGCATTAAAGCAGCTTAACATTATTAAAAGCATTGCAAACACTGCGATATAAACTTTTTTATATTTCATTTTATGTAGAAGTTATATTTGAACAATTAAGTGGGTATTTTAAATCTGGTTTTTCATTTTTGCAAATCCGATTTGGGAATCAGTTTTTTAAAAGCAAAATGATAGATGTCTATTTCCCCCATCCGAACCGGGTATGCATTTATAAATGTCCATCCTCCCATACCCATATAATTAAGGGCATCGATAACCGTATTGAATTTTCTTAATTCGCCTGCATCTGTTGTAAGCCTTGTGTCAACCCAAAAACTTTTCTTTTCACCAAAGTCCACATCAATAGTTACCTTTTTACTTAATAGCCTAGGCGTCACAATTACCTGGCAATATTGCTCAACTTTACTTGTGTCTGTTTGGGCATATGATATCAGTGTACTGATTAAAAAAATGCCAATGGTGATTGCTTTTTTCATTTCATTATTTTTTAGTTGTTATTATAATGTAAAAGTAGAGCGGCTTTCAGCAGCTTATAGGACAGCCTGATGTCAAAAACGGACAATTAATAAATGGACATATTGGCCATAAAAAAACATCCATTTTGGGATGGATGTTTTTAAGCAGATTAAAAGAGAACTATCAAATTAGGGCAACGATTATCGTTTCATTTGGGTGATGATACTAATAATAAAAATTCGATATGGTGTGAAAGCAAATTATCAATTGACAGAATAATGCTTATCGGCAAGTGTTAGGAGGGAAATAAATCCTTTGACAAATTGACTTTTCAAAATGGAGGAAAAAAATTGTTTCCTTAAACTGTGTGCGGTCAACATTATTCCTGATACGATTTTTGATTTTTACCAGGTTTAAATTTGATCCAGAAATACACTGCCAAAAGCTCATCAATGGTAATACAGAATACATCGTACCCATGTGGCGCTACTGAACTTACATGCGTAAAGATAACATCCCATAGTCCATGGAGTGCCAGCCCTGCAACAGTAAACATATAATGTTTTTTATACCCCCAATACGCTAACAGTAAGAAGATTGCCGCTCCCGGAACTGTAAGCATCAGCGTATGTGGATCAATTGAAAATCCAATATAAATAAATGGGATAGTCGCCAGGTTGAGTGAAGCGTAGAACTTCAAATCAATCTTCCTGAATATTTCTGCAAAAGCAATTATCACAGCTGTGATAATAAGACCGATTATAAAGCCTGTCATTCTTTTTGATTTTAAAAATTGATTTGTTTGGTTGATTAAATGTTAATGGTGACGTTTCCTTTTTTATGACCCTTTTCAACATAAGCGTGGGCTTCAGCAATTTGCTCCAATGGATAAGTTTTATCAACTACAGGTTTGAACTTACCTGCTTCAGTAAGTTCTTTTAGAAAAAAAATATCAGTTGCGGTATGGCTAATTACGCCTGTCATTACCTTTTTACTGCTTGTTGCAGAAATCCAAAATCCTTGCAGCATTTCCTGCAATCCTGCTGCACTTAGAATCATAATTCCATTTTTACTAAGTGACTTTAAACTCCGGGAAACAGCTATTGCTTTCACCGTATCAAAAATCACATCATAGATTTCGCCATTTTGTGTAAAATCCTTCTGTGTATAATCAACTACCTTATCAGCTCCAATGGATTTTACCAGGGCAATATTTGCAGTACTACAAACGGCGGTAACATCTGCGCCAAATGATTTTGCTAACTGCACAGCAGCGCTCCCCACTGCACCGGAAGCACCTACAATAAGTACCTTTTGCCCTGGTTGTATTTTTGCCTTTTTAATAAAGTGCAATGCGGTAACGCCGCCAAAAGGAATGGCTGCTGCTTCTGCATGAGTAATATTTGCTGGCTTTAATGCTGATGACCCTTGTTCAGGAACAGATATAAATTCAGCGTAAGCTCCAAAACGCATGTCTGTATGCCCAAAGACAGCGTCGCCAACTTTGAACTTCGTTACATCTTTCCCCACACTTTCCACTTCGCCTGAAAAAACGGTTCCAAGAATATTTATTCTTGGTTTTAATAAGCCGAAAATAAATCTAACAGCAAACGGGTCAGCTTTTCTTAGCCGTACGTCACCTGAATTGACTGCCGTAGCTTTAACTCTTAAAAGCATTTCATTGTTCCTGGGTATTGGCTTTTCTACCTCTTTAACCTGGAGAACTTCTGGTTGCCCATATTGAGCGTATACTGCTGCTTTCACCTTTATAATTTTATTTTAAATAATCATTTACTTTAAACAATTTGTATTCGGGGGAAGCATCAAAAAATGAATTTAATAAAGTCATGTGCCCTGCCCCAAAAATCACCAGAATTCTGTCTGTTGGTTTTGCGTTTATTTTTTGAATGTTTCTAAAAATCCTCAAATTCCTATTGAACCACCAACCGGTAACAAAGTCTGGCCCAAAAAATTCATTGTTGTTGGTTTCATACTTAAATGTTCCAATTAAATAAGTGCCCATATCCCGTTTAATATTTCGGGGGTCATTTTTCTGTATGAGTTCTGCCCGTATCCCTTTTGTTTTAAATACCGGTTTGGGAAAATATTGTTTTACAGTATCTGCGTACTTATAAAAATAATCCATGAATTTTTTATTTTCAAGACTGTCTTTACCTTCCAGAACCGAATCCAGCACTTCATAATCCCTGCCCCAGGCATTAACGCAGTACAGGGTTTTCAGTTTCATCATTTTAGCAACTCTAAAGCCAATCTGATCAACCTCATCCCGTACCAAATTATATTTGCCCAACAAATATTGATTATACAGGGAGTCATATTTAGCCTGCTTGTCAGGATCCCTTTCAATTACTATAATCGTAGGTTTGAACTTTGCAATCCTTGCAACAATATCTTCTATTTCTCTTTGATATTTTGGCTCAAGTACGTCAATCTGGTCTGAAGCACTTGTCTTTATCAGATCCAGATTCCGAAAAGCAAAATGGAATGACCCCAATGTCAACACCTCTACCTGTTTTTTGGGTTGTGCAAATAAAGTGGCGATGAGTAGTGACAGTATTACAGTGAGATTAAGCTTCATAGTATTTTATTTTAAAACTGTTTTTGATTTGATAATTGTTACACAGGTCAGCATCCTATCCGCCAGTTGTAAAGTTTTTTCTGGTAAAGGCTTACTAAAACTAGCCGCCCTGCATTTATTTAATCTTTATGCCTACGCCAAACTCCAAAGCAATGTTATTCATGTTGCCATCCAACGCCCAGGTATTGATGTCTATGACAGGAAAAGGATAAAGAGGTACATACATTCTGAAAGTAAAATAATGATTTTTTAAACCTTTCTTCAGGCTATACATTATTCCGTAATCAGGGCTGAAAGCACTTATTGCAGCACTTATATTTTTGTTGTCAGGCGTAACCAATGTTTCCTTAAAGGAAGTGTATTTAACTCCGGCCATCAATAAAAATGTACTGGAGCTTCTTTTAGAATAGAATGTGGTACCTATGCCAAACTTTTGATTAATGGAGTAATTGTAATCAGTTTTTATTCCATTAAAATTCCGTTGCAATAAATTGTTGATATTATAAGAGGAGTGAGAAACAAGGGCAAGCCGCTTCTTCGGGTTCCATTGCACAAGGTTGGTAATAAGCAAATCAGTTCCAAAATTTGTGTGGATTCCAACACCAGGCTCAATGGTTAATTGCCTTAGCATAAAATGTTTTTCATTTGCTGCCTGTTTTTTTGATTGGGCAAAACTATTGACAAAGGTTAACACTGAAATGAGGATGAATAAAAGTTTATACTGTTTCATAAAATGATGTTTTAGAAAATGAATTAGATGAATGTTGATTTTTTATTACCTGTTTTGAAAATAAAAATGGAGCCCTTTTTCGATATTAGGATTTCTTGAACCCATGTGATCCAGATCCTTTTCACTGTTTTTGGCCAGTTTGATATCAGTGTAGTTGGTTTGAAGTGTTTGATAAAATGCCTCAAATGGAGCCTGCATCCTGCCTGAATTTTCCGCTTCTCCTATACCCATAAATACCAACTGCTTTTTGCTTTTATTGATATCCCGGTAATTTTTTTCCAGTTGCAATGCAACCAGGTTATCGAACCAAAAAGAGGGGCTCAACAGAATATAGTTTCCGAATGTTTTATTGTTAACAGCAAAAGCACAGCCACCGAATAAGCCACCATAAGAATGGCCTAATATGACACGGCCGGCCCTGGCAGTATCTGCATTATAATCCTGCTGAATTTTGGGTATTAATTGTGTTTCAATAAAATTCATAAACTGCGGAGCACCACCGGTTTCATCACTTACTTTAGTGGGTGTGTAATCTATGCTCCTGTCTTTGCCATAACCGATACTAACTACCAGAACATTTTTTACCGCCTGATTACCTGAAATTTCTTTGCACTTGTTGGCTACCGATTCAAATATTTCCTTGCCGTCCAACACATAGATAGTGGCATATTTTTCTCCGGCTGCATTGTAGTTATCAGGTAATCCAACTTTAATATCATAGGATGCACCATTGGCAGTAGACTGTAGAGTAAACTCCTTCGTTATACCAGATTTAAATGCTTCTTTTTTGCATGAGTCTAACAAGAGGATCAACGCAATTACACTTGTTGCTGTTAAGAGCTTTTTAATTAATACAGTTTTACTTTTCATGATTTTAATTATTAATTGTTATTGTATAATGCAAAGCTACCTTGGCTTTCAGCCATTGAAAAGACAGCCTGATGTCAAAAACGGACAAACTTTCAGAAAGAAATAGCCAACGCTAAAAGTTGTGCATTGGCTTTTTATGGAGAAGATAAATATCCAGTTTACTCATTAATAAGATGTAGAAAAATGATATACCTTTTAATACAAGCACTATTTAGCCAATAGATTCAGAAGGGGTATAAAGAAGGTTTTATTAAGCAGGATGATTCGTTCACTGCCATTTAGTTAAGCATGTTTTACCACCTGATTTGCATTACATCTGGCACACATAGGCACTGCAGAAGATGCATTTTTTGAGAATGAAAATATCTTATTCTTCCGAATTGGATTACCAGATTATGCCCCGTGGTTAACACTATTTTCAAACAGGCCTGAACATTTTAGAGGATCAAACTTTCATGGCTGTTGTGTACCCCGCCTATACATTCCTGGAGTAAAGGGTTCGTGAAAAAAGCAGTTTCAAATGATTTCACCCCTGGCATTGTTTTATTTTAACCTTGTCTGTTTTTGACATCAAGCTGTCTATCCGGCCGCTTTAACACAGGGTAAATTTGTATCAGAAATCAATAACAAATCATCATTTATAAAACATCAAAATCAACAGCCATGCAACATCAAAACAACATTGTTGAATACAATTTAACCGCCGGTGAATTTAATTGGGAAATAAAACCCGGAAAAGTCATTACTGCGTGGGGATTTAATAACCAGGTACCAGGCCCGGTGCTGAAAGCAAAAAAAGGTGACACCCTTGTAGTAAGGGTTCAAAATAATTTGCCGGAATCTACCATGGTTCACTGGCATGGTATCAGGCTCCCGGCAAGCATGGACGGTACCGGCGAAGTGCAACAACCCATTTTGACCGGTGAAAGTTTTGAGTACCGTTTTACAGTGCCGGATGCAGGCACATTCCGGTATCATTCTCACCAGAATGAAACCGTACAGATGGAAAAAGGGATGTATGGCGGTATTGTTATTGAAGATGATACCGACCTGGTGGTAGATGATGAAAAAATACTGGTAATGGATGACATGAAACTTACCAGCAATAACGAATTTAAACAGCATGGACCTGTTGGCCGATGGATTGAAAGGCATGATGGCAGAGAAGGCAGCACCAACCTGGTTAACGGTAAGGAATCTTTAACCCTGCAGATGTATGCTGGACAAACCGAAAGATGGAGAATCATCAATGCAGCAAGTGCACGGTATTTTACATTAAACCTGGATGGTAAACCTTTTAAAGTAATTGCCACCGATGGCGGCCTATTGGAATATGCCAGAATAGCAACAGAATTATTGATAACACCCGGCGAACGCTTTGATATTGTAGTTGGTCCATTTGCAGAAGGAGAAATCTTTTCAATAAACTCCTTGCCTTACAACCGTGTTACGATGCTTAAAGCCAAACTACAAAAATATGCATCGGTACATGTAATGGAAAAAAAGCCATCCATTGCTGTAGTGCCGGAAAAGCTTACCGAAATAAAATCATTGGCGGCACAGGATGCTGCAATTAACCGCAAAGTGAGTTTATCAGTTGACCCGAGCCTCAAACACATCATTGATTTCAGGGTTAATAAAGAAATGCATGGTATGGATAAGCCTGTGATGGTGGGTGACCTGCAGGTATGGGAAGTATCCAATACAAGTTTAATGGACCACCCATTTCATTTACACGGTTTCTTTTTCCAGGTGCTGGAAGAAAATGGCAAATCGCCTGAGTACAAAGCATGGAAAGATACCTACAATTTAAAACCAAGGACTAAGATCAAAATTGCCTGGATGCCGGATAACCGCCCTGGTATGTGGATGTATCACTGTCATATCATAGAACATCATGCCGCTGGAATGATGGCCAACTTTGAAGTGATAGATCCATTAAATCCTGAAACGAAAAAAATGACATCTTTTCATGCCTGTCACCAATAATTATATAAACCAATCCCAACTAACTGTAAACAGCAAGCCAGGCAGGCAAAATAGCTTTGCCTTATCAAATAATTAATCATCTAAAAAACAAAAAGATGGAAACAACAATTAAAAAATGCGGATGTGCTGATGCAACAGTGTCAACTTCTGTTTGTACTTGTGGCAGCAGTTGCCCCGGTAACGGATGTACCTGCGGTTGCAATATCTGCGTTTAACATTAGGTTTTACGCAACCGGGGGGCGGTACACACTAAACATTTTGCAGGTATATCTTTCGCCGCCTGCCATTAATGTTGACGTCCAGGTTTTGCCGCCCGCAACAAGCAGTTTATGATCTGTTTCACCCAGCACAAGACCGACAGTAAACTTTTGAAGAAAAAGACTGCTGCCATTCACTTGCAAATTTTGATCGACCAATACGTTGCCTCCACCGACATGTAATTTTGCCAATGGTGATGCCACACCAATGCCAACGTTTTGGGCTTTTGTGTTACCTATAACCAATAACGCTGCACTCATGTATAGCAGCGTTACAATTTTTTGAAACTTTGTTTTAAATGGGTTCATGTTAATCGTTGCCATAGCTACCTTTTTTATTTTGAGCACGCAACATACCTCACTCAAAAGCACCGTAAAAGCGGCGGTTACCAAGCGGTATTTTCTTTTATCAAAAGGAAAGACAATGTCTTTTTAAGCGGCCGCAGCAGCACCAACTGACGGCATGCAGCCGTGTTTCAGGAATGGAAGGAATAGAAAAGATTTTTGAATGATTTTTTTATCATCCATATCGGATACAATCCTTTACTTCATCAAATATCGTAAGAAGTTGATTTTTTAGATTTCGAGACAACTTATCGCTAGTTCAATCTTGGTAGGACACATCTAAACAAGAATACAATTTTTATACGTCGTAAATTGAAGCAAGTTATGGCCTGTACATTAACAGCTTTAATAATCATTCTTACTCCTTTATAATCTCACTTGCATACGTATTTTCTTATACACAAACTCAAACATATATTTACATAATATCGATCACTTACTTAATCGAGTTAATGAAATAATAATACATTATTATTTTGTTCAATTCAAGATATTTCCTAATTTGCTCTACACCTCTAATTAATTTATCCCACTAATTAAGAGCTCCCTTACCCTTAACAAAACAAATCATTCTATTTTTCCAAGGCTGATTATTTAAGCAGCTGACAGCAAGCATTTTCGCTTGTGTATACTGTATTCCTATATAATGGGAGTGAGGAGAGCGAAGCTTTATTAAATAAGAAGCAGGAAACAGAGATCAATCCATACTAAGTACACATTTGGGAATATAATTGGCAAACCCGGTTTCTTCAGATCAAACTAGTCAACAATTCATCTGTCAACCGTACTAGCTTATCGTTGCTCACGTAGTTTTCCAGTGTACTGAACTAGTTTTGTGTTGGTGCGTTCCTGCCATAAATGGCAAGGGCCTCACAAATCATACGCCGCTTTTCCTATTCATATTGTGTATATTTCTGAATAAAATGTTTTTCACAAACTATCATTAGCCGCAAAATATTTAAATCATGTCACTTACACTATTTCTTGGCTATGCAAATATTAAAGATCTCGACGGAACTGTTACAGCCTTTCATACAGCTTTGGAAAGAGCAATAAAAGGAAGGTTCGACATGGATGTAAAAATCTTTATGGACAATAGAGACATTCAAGCAGGAGATCAATGGGAAAACAATTTGTCAACCGAACTTTCTAATTCTACTGTCCTTCTAATCCTGTTATCACCAGTTTGGTTAAGTCGTAAATGGTGTAGGGCAGAATATAAAAGTTTCAAGTCAACACATCTTTCTAATTCAAATAAAGGTATCATTATACCCATATTATGGGTAGATACTGAAATAAGTGATGCGAAGAATGATGAGGGTAAAGAAATTATACTTGAATTAAAAAAAATTGAAATGGTTGATTGGCGTGATTTACAGTATGATAGAAATTATGAAAGCTCCACTGAATTAAGAAAAGCAATAGGCAAATTGGCTGATGGAATTAAGATTAAAATTTTGAAGGAAATTGAGTAATTATTTTTTGCCTCTAACATAGAATTGGGTTTGCTTCAAGTCCGGAAAGAACGTTGTATCATTGGTCATTTTATCGCTATCTACCTCTCCTGAGCAGGACAAGCATAGCTGGGCTTCAGCGGTTCCGGGCAGGACGAGCAATGAATTCCAGCCCTGCAGCAAGCCCTGTTCGTTGGCTCAATTAGACCCCTTAAAATGAATAAACCTTTTATATTTATAGGTTCATCAAGTGAACATCTTGACGTTGCTGAAGCAGTTAAAGCTGTTTTGGAGTATTCCAGTGAATGTCAGGTTTGGACGCAGGGTTTATTCGATCTTACGCATAGTACTTTGGAAAGTCTAACAAGCAAATTGAAAGATTTTGATTTTGCGATACTCATTCTTACACCAGACGATATCACAGTTAGTAGGGGAACTAAAAAATATTCGCCCAGGGATAATGTACTATTTGAGTTAGGGTTATTTATGGGTGCCTTGGGCAGAAATAATGTGTTTATTGTAATGGATAGGGAGGCAAAAATCAAATTGCCATCAGATTTAGATGGCTTGACTTTAGCTACATACTCTAAGCCCAACAAAGGGAACTGGCAAACAGCTTTAGGTACAGCATGTTCCGCCATTAATGATCAAATTAAAAAGACTTTAGGGTCAAAAAAGAAGGAAGATAATATTTCGCATATTGATTTAGCCAACCTTCAGCGTGGGAAGAATCTAAAAAATGTATGGGTTTATGCTCCATTGCCGTGGGAAGAAATTGATTCCGATGGCGGAGATATTCTTGCATATCAAGTATTTGAGAATCTCTTTAGTGGGATAAAATATACTTATTTTGTAGAAAGTTCCGAAGGGATCGAAAGGATAACAGATTTAATCAAGAAACTTGCGAAGAAATTCTCTAAAAAAAATTATGCTAGTACTCTCAACACGCTTTTACTTAATACATCTGTTGTTGTGCTAAAACCTTCAATGTTTTTAACTCATTTTACTCTCCACTTATTTAATGGTGGTATTACAGATGTTTATCAAAGTAAAATGACGTTTAATAGAGAGGATCTTTTGTTTAAGCTCGATTCTTATCATTCTAGAAAAGTCTATGAATTGATTTGCCAGGAAATCAAAATCAACAAACCAATTTCTATTGCTTTTTAAAGTATGTAAATGCAGCCAACTAAGCTCTAGGTCAGGTAAAATGAAGCTTTAAAAAGATTCACTTTTACATTTTTAAGACTCTCTATATCTACTTTTCAATATTATATTCCCAATTCAAAAATTTATAAACCTTCAATTATCTTATGAATCATGCTAGTTTAGGATACATAGAACATAATGGAACAATTTGCCTGCCTCAAGATTTATTAAAACCGTTGGCTGTAGGATTGAACTGCACTTTTTTCGGGGTTTATTACCCCAAACTGAACAAAGCCGGTTATAATGATATTTCTGTAAAGTATGATTTCATGTTAACTCCGTTGCCCCCAACACTTTGGTCACAAACTGTTAGGATGGTACTGCAACTAAAACAACAACCTGGTTCTACTAAACTAATTGCTGATTGGTTTAACAGAGAAAAAATTTCAATAATTCATAGCGAAAGTTCAAGATCAGGTCATAGATATGCCACCTGGAGTTTACATATTGTATATGAACCTTTAAGGCAAAAAAAGACTAAATTTTCTAAACTTAAAGTTGTAAAAGAACTGAAAAATAAAATGCTGAGAGAATGTGCTGAAGTTTTATTTGAAGACAATGGAACGAATTTTAATAACCCTATCGAAGCCTGGCCTAACCTGGCGCTGAAATATTTTCATGAAAAAAATTTGGAAAAAAGCCAACAAAAGGGCGAAAAATCACATTGGCTATATAAACCTTTTGAATTAAAATATATTGGTAATGGATTACTAAAGTCTGATGCTTTAATAAGCATCTTAAAAGAGGAACAAAAAACCGACTGTGTAAATCTTATCCCGTCATTAGTATTTGCTGAACTTGATACCAGAGCTCAAAATATACGTTTGGCAATTATATCAGAAGAACAAAAACATAGTTTTTTTGAAATTGGCATAGCATATAGGAGAAGCGGGTATCCTGATAGTTGTATTGGTTTTATTTCAAGTATATGTAACTATTTCCCTTCTGACTACAATATTTGGAGACTTAACAACTTTTCTAAAAGCAGCTTTAATGAAATTGAAGAGGGCAGATTAATTTTTTTAATAGAAGATAAATCAATACAAAGAAACAACCCTGGGAAGGTTAAAAGCCAAGCCATGAGGGTCTTAGACGAGCTTGAAAATTTCAAAAGCGATAATATTATTCTTACGAAGGCTAAAATGGCACCGTTGTCAGCAAAAAAGACAACGATTCGGTTAGAAGAGCAAAATTCTTCTATTGATAAATTTGATATAGACGTTTTTCTATCCTATTCTAGTAAAGACCAGAGATATGCAAACATGCTTTTATCAGAATTTGAAAAAAATGGAATTGTGTGTTCAGAATATCGTCAATTGATTCCCGGAGAATCATTTCCCGACTTTATAAAAAGCCAGTTTATTAAGTCAAGAGAGGTATGTATCCTATTTTCAAAAAACTGCAGCTCAAGTGAATGGATACAAAGAGAATTAGGTGCTTCGTGGATTTTAGGGAAAAAAGTTACGCCTGTTTTAATCGGTACGGCGAATGAAAAACTTCCAGAAATACTTAGTACTATAAAATCTGTACGCTTCAATGAAATCAAATCTTATATTAGTGCTATTAAGGACAGACGGGATATTGATGATTTTTACTCATTTTACAGCGAGTTTCTTCAATGATTAAAATTTAATTGCTAAAAGCACTATTTAAAAAGCCTGCTGCTGACATAAGAAATGCTGGCAAGGGCTGGACTTTAAATCTTCAGCAGTCTGCATCGCTGTACTTCAGTTCGGGCTCGACGAATATCTATTTACCTTTAGTTGTTATCTTCATCAAAATATTTTCAATCGTCAGTTTTTGTGGGCAGGACATTATAAAATATCCCATCTGCAGCAATACCTGGCCGTTAGCAGCTATTTAAAATGTCATATTCTTCAAACGATATTTGGCAAATACAAGCTTACATAAAAGGGCGTAGCGACTTCGACTTTTTTGTTACACTTGACGACAAATACAGCATTTATTTTTCAAGTATTGACGAATATGGAATGATGAAGTTTATTAGCCCTGTTCAGATATGGACTGACAAGGAAAATCCCCGACTGATATATCAATCAAGGCAAATCAAGTTTGAATACCAATACGGAGAAAGTTGTTATTACCTTGACAAATCTGATATAATTATTTTATTGACACCTTGTGTAAACGAAAAACATTTCGACCTGATATACGTTTTGTTTGACTTTAATAAAAACATATTTACAATAATTAATGCACCAAATTTTCGCCTGACCGAGGTAGACAAAGGAATTGTTAGACAAGACATAGACTTTCGTTATAGTTATGATGAGGATATTAAATTACAAATATCAAAGGACGATAAAAAATTAATTGATTTGACTTTGCTTGAATGGCATGAGGTAAAATACATTGACAAAGTTTGTTCATTCGCGACAAAAAACAATCGCTAACTTGGGTTTGTTACAACCCGGGCGCAAGAATAATCATCCAGGCAACTAATCTTTATTAGGCAGTTGTTACGGAACGAAATTTTCCAAAACAGCATTTCGTTTCTTTATCAATATTTCGGTATATGCGTATGCAGCTGCGATTTCCCTACTCCCCAAGCCCCGCCCACTAACTTCAAATGTATGCTGCAACAAAAAGCTTAATCTTTTTCTTAACTTTCAATACTAAATAAGATAGAATGGGTTTGGGAATAGAGAATGATATTAAAGAAGAAATTAATGAAGTGATTAACAAATACGCTTTGCTGATTGGAGTGGATAGGTTCAATGATAAAAGAATTTCCAGTTTACCTGGCGTGACGAAAGACATGGAGAAGTTCACGAAAATTCTGGAAGACACCTCTTTTAGTAGGTTCAAAGTCACCCCTCTGTATAACCCTTCTTTGATTGATGCCCGGAAAGCCATTTCTACAATATGCCATACGGCAGAAGAGAATGATGTTATATTCTTTTATTATTCCGGGTATGGCACATTAGATAATGCCAGGTCATTTTATCTGTTGTATACTGACTCAGAAGTAAACTACAAGGATGCTACCTGTATGGAGTCTGAATACATCCTTTCACAATTCAGAAAATCAAAATGTAAAAACTTTATCGTTATCGTAGATGCCTGCCATAGCGGAGCTTTTTTTAATAACAACAGGGGACTTCCTAATGGGTTGGTAGCATTAACGGCATGTGATCAGGACCAAAGTGCTGAAGATACCCCAGACGGAGGATTATTTTCCAATATAATTATTGAGGGACTAAAAAGCGAGTATATAGATGCCAACAGGGACGGAGTGATCACTTTTTCTGAACTGTTTGATTTTATTACAGCACAGGTAAAGGAAAAAATGCCATACAGCACCCCTAAGAAGTGGGAATGGAATGTTCATAAAGACATTTATCTCTTTGATTCCCCACGCCTGGTATTTATCAGTTATCAACGTAAGCAAAAAAACCTGGTAAAGAAAATATCAGAAGCACTTAAAAAATCCGATATCAATACTTTTGTAGACCAGGAAAAACTGAGGATAGGCGATAACTGGAAGAAACATTTAGAAAATAACATAAAGAATTGCAGGGCATTTATCTACATTATTGACAGAGGTATTTTAAATTCCGAAGTGGCCAATTGGGAACTGGAGGTGGCACATCGCCATAAGGTTCCTATTTTACCGGTGATGGTTGAAAATGTGAAAATGCATGCCATGTTCGAAAAGACTTATGGAAGCTATAACAGAATGACATTCGATCACCAGGATTTTGACAGCAGTATTAAAACGATCAGTGATCATATAAAATCCATCAGGGTAGTGCCCAAAAAAACAAGAAAGAAAAAAATCAAAGTCACCACCCGCTAACCTAACCCACCAGCAGCTATACCGGTTAGTAAGTAGTAACTTATTTTTCACCCATGTATGTCCAAATTTGGGATGTATTTTGCTTCTCGTTCTCCATTTTGAAATGATATAGGTCTTGAAAAAGAAATTACCTTTTGACGCTTTTATATCTTATTCTCACTTCCTTGATAATAAGCTGGCACCTGCCATTCAATCTGGATTGCATAAACTAGGAAAGCCATGGTACAGGCTGAGACAGCTAAATGTATTCAGAGACGAAACAGATCTGTCTGCAGCACCCGACTTGTGGTCAAAAATCGAAGAGGCCCTTAGCCGGTCAGAATATCTGATATTCATGGCTTCCACATCTTCGGTAGCATCCCAATGGGTAACGAAAGAAATAGAATACTGGCTTGAAAATAAAGACAGTAAAAAAATAATATTAGTTCGCACCAATGGAAATATTGGATGGGACAACAACAAGAATGATTTTGATTGGGCTGAGACAAACTGCCTGCCAAAAATATTATCAGGTAAATTCCTTGGCGAACCTTTGCATGTAGACCTTACTGAAGTGCGCAAAAGCACTGATCTCTCTTTATTAAACCCTTCATTTAAAATTAGGATCGCCCAGATATCATCTACGATCCAAAACATTTCTTTGAAAGATTTGATTGACCAGGATGTTACAGAACACCGAAAAACTATAAGGATCCGAAACGCCGCAGTCTGGACTATCACTTGCTTTATAATAGCACTTATTGCAACCGGCCTTATTATTTTAAATCAGCGAAATAAAGCTTTGAAAATAGCTGTCTCCAATGAACATGTGTTACATGCACTAAATAAAAACTCTATAACCCAGAGTCTTATTCATATTCATGAGGCATACTCATTAAACAGCAGTCCATATATTGCCAATTTATTAACCCATTTTGGACAAAACCCTGTTTCATTTTATGACTGGATAGATATAAAAGATACCGTTCGTCTATCAAGTTTTGCAACAATAAATGATACTTTGTATTCCGGATATGACAATGGTTTTATTAAGGCAATGGGTAAAAAGGGAGAATTGATCGCAGTTAATAAATTCCCTGTTCAAGAGATAACTGAAATTCTTTCATTGCCATCTGCACAAAAATTAATCGTCTATGGCTACTCGGATTCTATGCAGATGATAGAAATAAATGTACTGGATAGCCGGACACTTCGTGCATTTACTAAATTCTATATTTCCAACGGTTTTCGTTCTATTCATACAACCCTGGATGGCCAGTTACTTATAACGAATAGTGACAACGATGTAAAAAAGATCGATTTGAAAGGGACCGTCAAAAACAGTATACATTTTGAAGATAACGAGATTTCAGATGCTTTCCTTACTGCAGAGCAGGAGTTGGTGGTCCTTGAAAAAAATCAAATCAAAAACGAATCTTACATAAGAAAGTACAGTGCCCAAGGCAAAGCCATCGCTGCTTATGAATTAAATGAACGCACAGAAATCAAATGCATTGCGCTGGATGCAGCACATAGTATCCTGTTGGCTTTGGACAGCAGGGGCACAACATATATTTGGGATTCTGCCGGGTCGCCAAAGTTTACCACCAAACTTAGTGCAACTGCAATAACCGGGGTGGAGGACAGGCTTACATTTGGCAAATGTAAATTTTCGTCCACAGTGCAGCATTACATGATAAATATAAATGACAATTGCATTATACGATCCCTGGATGGCAAGTCTTCACATATAGCCAGCCTGCTGACAGAAAGGCTTGATGAGGCTGAATTTTCTGAACGAGAGGGCAGGTTTTATTCCGCAGGTGCTGGTAGTGGATTTATATTTTGCTGGGATTACCGGGGCAACTTAATACAGAAGAAAGACTACTTTAAAAGCGATCAAATAATTCTAGGTGATAATTCCGGTAAGTACATCGTACAAAAAAGTGACACTCTTTTTCTATATACTTTAAACGACAACATATTGAAAACTTCCTGGCAAACAAATATTAAAAACATACGTTCATTCAAAGAAATTTCCGATACCTCTTTGATCGTTACAGGGGATTCGTGCGTTGAAATATGCAGTATATCAAAACGGGGTGTTAAACGGGTTGTCACCTGCCTGAACCAACAAAAAATATTGTATGCAGATATAAAGTACAAAAAATTATACACTGGTATTGCAAACGGAATCATAGGAATATATGATCTTATAACCAAGCAGGAAAAACGTTTTTATGTGTCGCCTGACATCAGTTTCGTAAAGACGAACAACAATGGAGATATATTGGTTGGAGGAGGTGTTATATCAAAGCCTGGATTTTTGAAACTCTATTCAAAGGACTTAAAATTAAAACAGACTTTTTTTGATGTTGACGACTTGATCAATGACGCCATTTTCATAAATGATGAAACATTCTACACCGTAGATGATGGAGGGAAATTAATTTCCTGGAAAGTTACTGATTCCGCACATCAAAATACCATCCAGGCTTCTATGGGTATATCGATGAATATTGGAACTTCTCCTGGGGTAAATTATTTTATTACCAATGGGATGATTGCCAATGAAATAATCCTGATAGACAAATCCGGAAATAAAATACAAACAATTCAAACAGAAAGAGAAGTCAATGATTTTAATGCAATTGACGATAACCACTATGCGTTTGTTTGCGGTAAATCACTTTACTATTATTATACCCCTGCAGGATTCATCAAATCGGAGCGAATTACAAACCTTGAGAAACTAAGCGCTCTAGAAAAGGAAATGAATCCTTTTTCGGTCCATTCAGATATCAGAAGAGTACTAACATTGGATGAAAAACTGCAATAATTAATTTTTTACGGGTACTGCCTTGTTTCTCCCAACACGCCGCTTCAAAAAAATCCCAACGTCGCCAGCGTCCGTTTTATAAAAGGCCGGCAATATAAAATATTTAACAATCCTGTCTTGAAATACAATCTGATCTTCTGTTAGGTTCCTCCTTTTATAGATGAATCATTTTCCTACTGTCGAACCCTGCAATAAAATACCAGCTCAGTATTCCCTTTTTTACCACAATAGAAAAGGCAGGCTTAGCAGCCCGCAACACATAGCAGCATGTACCAGCCTGTTGCTCTAATCTTAAAAATTGATTACATTACATAAACTCACGTCGATGGAACAATATGCAAGGCCGTTAAAGGTTTATATTTCCTACTCTCATCAAAATACAAGCGAAAAAGATGAACTCGTAAGGTCGCTGCTGCAATCGTCGAACCAGTATGAAATCTTGTCGGATGAAATGCTGAGCGCCGGAGATGACTGGAACGCTGTTCTTACAAGATTAAGAGATGAAGCCGATGTTTTTTTACTGCTGGTATCGCCTGCTTTTTTAAATTCAGCCACTATCCCATCAAAGGAAATGCCGCAGATAATGTCAAGGGGTGAAGCAGGAACAGCTTATGTAATACCTGTCATTCTCGAACCCTGTGAGTGGTCAAAAGAACCTTTTGCAAAATTTCAGGCGATCCCAAAATTTGGCAAAGCAATCAGTACGTTTGAAAATAAAGAAGACGGCTACCTGCAACTTATTGAAGCGCTGGACTCATTACATTATCTGCTGCTAAACAAAGAAGCCATAGATATTATAAAAAAATGTGAGCGTGAAAAAGAATCTTTCCTGGATCTATCGGGCTGTAACTTATACAATATCCCACGGGACCTGCTTAAAATGCCCTGGATAACAAAACTGGATCTTAAAAAAAATGCCATCAGGAAAATTGAAAACCTAGAGAACCTCACCGAACTGGAATACCTGGACCTTTCTAATAATGAAATAACCACCCTCGAAAATCTCGACAAGCTTACGAAGTTAATTTACCTTGACCTGGAAAGAAACAGGCTATGAAATTAAAAATTTACAGAACAATATCAATATCCGCACACTTGGTTTTTCGTCTAACAATATTGACAATTTCTCGGGCATATCCCATTTGCTGCAACTGGAAACTTTGTTTGCGGGTCGTAATAAAATAAAAGCCGTTACTGAACTGGCTGCACTAAAGTCCCTCAAAAGGATCGTACTCACAGATAATAATATTACTTCTATCCGGCCATTGTTACCCTTAATGGAATCGGGCATTCCGGCAGAACTTAAATACGCACTTAAAAAAGATGAGCCGGGAATATTTGTGAAGGGCAATCCCATTGCAGATCCCCCGCTCGAAGTAATTGCAATGGGGACCACTGACATATTGCAGCATTTTAAAAAAGGTACCCGTCACGGTGAAAAAAAGCTGGAAATATTAAAACTGATATTGATGGGAAACAGCGGCGTGGGCAAGACGAATTTCAGCCAGTTTTTGAGAAAAAAACAACTCAATCAAAAACATGTCTCTACCGATTCACTGGATATTCAAAGCTGGAAAGCCCCCTTTTTAAAAACCGAAAGTGGTGAGATGATGCTGGTGAATATTTTTGATTTTGGCGGACAGGATTACTACCACGATCTGCACCGGCTTTACTATTCACATGATACTGCCTATGTATTGTTATGGGATACGTCCACTAATTTTTATTCGGAACGCACAGAGGTACTGGCCGATAATACAACACTGGTGTATGAAGATTTCCCGGTGGAGTACTGGCTGGAATCGATTAAATATGTGTTGTATGGAAAAGAGGCATACGACTATACTGCTGCTGTACAGGATAACAAAAGTAACGCAAACCTCCCGCCAGTTTCAAAACCTGCAGATACCGCATCTGTAATCCCTGATAAATCTGTGGTGAAATCAGATCTTTCCACCACCGCTCCGGTACTGGTGCTGCAAAATAAAATTGATGATGGCGAGGGTCTTCTTAACCAGGTTACCTTGCGGGAAAGCTATCCCAACATCACTACTTTTTTCAATGTATCACTAAAAGCAAAACTAAGGGTCAAAAGTATTTACGAAGTAATGGAAGCCTGCTTAAGTAAGCTGAACCTGTCGGGCAGAACCTTGATCAGCTACCAGCATGAGATCATCGAAAAATATTTAGAGAGCGATATATCTTTTGAAGTATTAACATTGACCCAGTTTAAAGACAAGTGTGCAAAACTGATTCCTTCGTATAAAAAAATACTGGATCTATCTGATGCCAAAACGATCGCCAGTGTGCTCACCAACCTTGGCATTGTTTATTTTGATCAGCCCGGGGCTGGTGAAAGCGGCGAGGGTTTTGTATTTACACGGATCGATAAACTGAATGAGCTGATCAAGGAAGTGATGAACGAAGCAAAACTCGGTGGTGAAAAAGGCATTTTTTATGCAGGAAAACTAGCAGGCATTCAGCATGTAAAACAACTGTTGCCGCTGTTGATCAAAAATAAATCCATCATTCAACTGCAGCAGGATGCCTTTTTGGTGCCGCAATTTTTACCCGTACAGGCAGAGCCGCACATCGTAAGTTTTACGGAAGCATTTGTGCATTGCCAGGTGCGGTATATTTATACTGCCTACTTTCATAAATTGTTACTGATGTCGCTGTTTGCAAAATTTCTGAGTAAACAGTCTGCCGGCACAGATACCAGTAATCCTATAAAAAGCATTTACTACTGGAGAAACGGATTGATACTGTCGCAGGAAATAAATGGGCGCCCCCAGATGGCATTTATAAAATTTTTAAAAGAACGCACTGCCTGCAGGATCGAGATACGCACCCTGTATCCCTTTGAAAGAACCGGGCTGGAACGGGAGATTGAAAAAGAACTGGATGAACTGAATAAAGGCTGGAGCTTTTCAAAAGAAGTGTCCATTAACAGCGAAGACTTTTTTGAAGTGTCTGCCATGTTGAAGCAAGTAAAAAACAAGGATTTTATATTCCGCGGCAAGAACAAAATATTTACCGTAAATGACTTTAAGCACCTGGTGACTTTTGAACAGGTACCCAAAAAATTATTTATCTCCTACTCATCCAAAAATTCAGAGTTTGTCAGCCGCTTTTGGACGCACCTGGATGTATTAAGAACAGCGGGCTTTATTGAACCCTGGTATGACCGTAAGATTGAACCCGGCTCCCGGTGGGATGAAAATATTCAAAAAGAAATGCTTAGTTCCGACCTTGTGATCTTTTTACTGAGTCCTGATTTTCTTGCTACACCTTATATCATGAATGAAGAAGTTAAGAATGCGATGAAAATGGAGGATGACAAAAAATGCGAACTGTTTTTCATACAGCTGCTTCATTGCAGCTGGATTGAGACCGATCTGAAGAGATATCAAATGATTCCCGACCCGGCGCATGTTGGTAAAAAGGAGTTTTATATTGGCACACCCGGGAATGATGAAGCCTGGAAAGCAATCATTAATCTATTAAAGGATAAGGTAAAATAGCTTAGAAAAGAAAAAAAACTATTTCCGATCTCTTTAATCACCATTTTCGTTGTTTTGCTTTGAGGTCTTCATATTGTACGCTATGGCTGCACCCACATAAACTTATTGGCTGACTATAATAGCGATGTCTATAGGCTGCGTACACCATAAAGTTTATTAATATTCGGGCATTATAGTTAGAGTTAATCGCCTTTATTCATTATTCGAGTGGAATATTTTTTAAAGCTTTCTTAATAGCTTCCATCCAGATACCTTCATTGGCTTCGTACTTTCCTTCTTTGCCATTAAGTTTCTTCATTAATCGGGAGCCGGCATGATGAAGCCCTATTAACTCCCATTGATTATTAAATACCGGACTACCGGAATGGCCCACAGCTGTTGGGGTACGGTAATGTATCCGGAAATGGTCGTAGTCCAACAAAAGGTTATCGTGTAGTGAGAGTTGAAGCGTGCCGCCATTGGGATGCCCGATAATGAAAATGCGTTCGGGCTGTTGATTCTCTTTTATCTCAGGCAATTGATCAGTAACAGGATAAATGGGAACATTTTTAGTTACCTCTTTTAACCGGTTTTGGCCTTCTTCATCAAACCGGAGGATCGTGGCATCAAGTTCCTGTCGTGGTGAAGACCATAGAATTGCTGATGGCCTGAACACCTCTTTATCATTTAGTGCTTCGAATATGATGAGCGCCTGGTTAAATCGTAAAGCATTTTCCTTAGGATCTTCACTCACCACATGTGCATTGGTAAGTATGACCAGTTCATCACCCAGCCTTTCATCCAATGCTTTTCCCTTCATTAGAAATCCTGTACCAAAACCCTTCGTTCTTTCCCGGCCTATTCGGGCTACAGCAAGGCAACGGTCACTACCAGTTTTATACCATTCATATGTTCGGAAAGAATCATCGCTGAATACTTTTTCTAAAGTAGATTCGGGCGCACCTGTATTTACGAACAGGTTTTTGTATGTATCACTCACTACAGATTGCTGCTTTATATCATCGGCATTTATTTCCACTACCCCACCTCGCCTTTTTAGTAATTCTGCACGAAGGATAGGTAATAATATGCTTCCTTCCTTAGAGGATACATCTAATTGCCATACTTCTTCCAGCTGGCGCAAAGTACTCGCCAGTTCAAAAGCATCTGCGTAAGGCATTCTGGCGTAGCCGCTTAACCATTCCAACGCATTTTTTTCATCCCCAAGAGCCATGCATGCTTCAGCCGCAGTAGCAAAGTCCCACGCATCTGCACGTTTATTTTTATGTCTTTCTTTAATGGTAACAAGTATCTCTGTTGCCATTTCTTTGGGTGCAGGATAACCCGGCACCTCAATACCGTCCCTTTCTGCCCTGCGCAATAGTGCCACAGTATTTATTCCATGCCATACAAACTCTTTGTCATCTTTGTACACAGCATAGTAAAAAGCAATGGATTGCTGCAGGAAACTTTCAATACGTTTACCGTCTCCTATAATTGTATTGATATAAAGTTGCTTGTAAATCCGCCCCATCAATCCTCTTGCTTCCATCCATTCTTCTTTTGCTTCTTTCTTTGAGCTGGCTGATCGTCCTGTTTCTGTCATGAGCATTTCGATGACTGACTGGGCGGCCACAAGATAATTTTGATCTATTAGCGCCTGGGAATAGAGCTTTTTTACTTTAAAACCAGCCGTCTGTGTAAGGATCAATGCATCGCCTACCTGTTGCATTAGAGTAAACATCCGTTTGCTGCGGAGATCGTTCATTATATCTGATCCGATTCTTCCAGCATAACTTTCAGGTGCTCTGTAAATATCAGCTATAAGTTCTTTACATATATCCGCAGCGCCTTGCTGGTCTAAGGTCATTAGCTTTTGGGATAAGCGATCCTGTAAATTCTGCTCTAACATAAAAAAGGTTTTTATTGATTGTTTTTACTTTTTCCTATTCTGATCATTTTTTACCTCCGATATAGGCTTCAAAGTATGGCACATTCTTACGAACATTGTTAAGCTAATAACCGGACCAAAGAAGCAACTCTATATGTAGGATCGAGACTATTTTGCTGCAAAAGATTGACCTACGTATTCTGTCTATAGAACAAATACGTTCATCGTATCAATTGCAATTTTGCAATACTGGTAAATTTGAAGCGTAACTTGGACAATAGAGTATTCACTTCGTTGTCCAATTCCGCCATCCAGTGAATAGGAATGGCATCCAGGATCTGCTTGCACAGTGAACCCATGACCATGAAAGTCATTAAAATATACAATCTGAACCTGGGTATATAGTATACTCCTGACTATTTCACCCCGATATTCCAATTGTCCCGTGAATCACTTAGCGTCTTGTCGCAATTAACAGAGATGTGTATGTGCTTACTATGAGGGTTTGATCCAGCGTATGGACGCCATGTCCAAGGTTGTACTGTACTGCTCATAATCTGTTTATTCCAGATCACATACTTTATCCTTTTATCCTGCCCGCTTTGAAGACTTTTTGCCAATGCATTACAGTCGCATCCATGGGCCGGATCATGTGTGATATCCATCGCCGTTACTATACCGCTGGCGCCATCACTATCGAGTACCCAAGGATTATGATCAGAATCTCTTTGCGAATGAGCAAGATCGCCAACCGTGCCATCGGAATTTTTACTTCTTGCCGGCGCCAGGGTGTTTACCTGTGCTGCCAGTGCTTTCAAACTTTCCGCAACCCTCCATCTTCTCCCGAGCCATGGCCGGGGGAAAGAAGTACAAGTTGCAGCTTCGAATATGTCCTCTTCTTCCATTGCCACAAAGTCGTCGCAGGTATCTGGTGTGCTGTCACTTAAAAGAAACTTGATATTATTTTTCTCTAATTGAGACAAGTATTCTTTTGTATCAACCGTTATGGCTTCTATAAGTTCTTGTGAATGGTCCGGAATATTTTCAAGCAGCTTTTCTTTTGAATCAGCTTCCAGGTTGAGAGACTTTTTTAAAAAATTACTTGTAGAAGGTAGAGCATCTTCAAAGTATTCATAATCTTTATCAATATTTAATCCTGACAGGATATCTGTAAAGTTCATCAACTCAACAGATTCAACCATTGTTAAATCGCCGAATTTTTCATTAATTAACCGTATTACAGTTCCTTTTATCTTTACCCTTTCACTGTTTATATAACTTATATCGGCATCGATCAATGCATTCCCTTCTATCCACAACCTTTTAGAATCATTTAAGATCTTGGTCCTTTCACCTCCATCTTCTGTCAGCTGGATTTTATCCAGGTTATTCAATGCTTCGTTGTATTTCTTAAACCAATTGGATCTTTCATCGTCACCCTTCAACTCATCAAAAGACAAGTTAAATACGGCATAAGTATTTGTCACTTCACTATTATCATAATGTAAAGAATCACCCTTTAAGGAAAACTTTGTCTCATCTACATCACTAAAGGGCTCTCCTTCGTCTGTGGAGATTATGATCAGAAGGCCCTTTGTGAGTTTACCGTTTTGTACTGGGTTGTCTTCTGGTTTGAGACTGATGATTCCGGCAAAAGTTGCGTCGAGCTGGGTTTTAGGATCAGAATCGCTAAAAAGTTTTTTAACCAATGATGTGACTGTCAAAACTTGTCCCACTACTAACGGAGCCAATTGTAAGGCCGATTGATATTCGGGTTTATTAAGCATATCAAATTTTGCCTGAAGTGCATCGTCTTTTACTGCAGTAATTCTCACTTCCATGGCAATCGCATCAGCAATAGCAGGTATTTTGATTGCGATATTTCTATGTAGACCTAAAATCTTGTTATTATCTGCTTTAACCAGGCGCTGATCCTGTACTGAGGTTGCCTCTATCGATTCAACACCAGTTTCGAACTTCAGTGTAGTTGCCATAGCAATTTTATCCTTTCCTCCAAATGTTCTTTGCCAGAAATTACCTTTTGACATGTAATTGACAGTAAGTAGTTGAATATTGATATAACCGGAGTTTTTCAATATTTGATTTTCCTTTTGTGAAATAGAAGCTCCTGGAGCAGGTTTCCAAAACTTTTTTGTTCCGAGTGTAGACATAAAATAAGTTGTATTTAAAATTAAAAATGGCCGTTGTAAAAGATCCAGCATTACAACACTTTAAAAAGTATCGTAGCACGCTGTGGTTTTTTTATTAAGGCTGATTATAAGTTTATTAAAGTATGATGCATGAAAGTTACCAACGGTTTCTTGTCCGGCATACGGTGAAAACACCATTTTTTTGTAAAACACCGTATGTTGGTTCAATAAATAATTGGTATAGCATAGCAAAAAAAAGTTAGATCAACGAGGGGCTTTTTGGAAAGTTGTAACTCAAGGCTTCCCTTTTGAACGGGTTTTCTTAATCTCAATTGGCAAACGTTTAATTTTTTAGAATTAATTACCACCAGTACACTAAAATCCACTTCAGTTCTAATTTTATCATCTTAACATTTTAATAAGCTAAGCTTCAACATTAAAGACATCTGTTGAAGATTTGAGCTATACACATCATCCTGGTCGTCCAAAGCCATACATTTATTGAAATATTTAGACTATTGTCCTAATAACCGGTGCGCAAGTATAATCTCATAAAAGTCAGCACTTATCATTACCAATAAAATACAGAATCATTACAAATGAGCAATTTGATATTCTGAAATACATTGGGTGGGATTAAATTGGTTTGTGCAAGGAAAAAAGGCGGGAACATTCTTAACGCATAAACCTGATTCGAATATAGAATAATTTTTTAAAATTCAAAACTTGAATATAAAATTTAATAGTAGCATAGTATGATGCAACAATATGCTGTGTGTAATTAACATTTAACTGGCAGCTTGAACCGTAAATTCCGAATCAAAAGATATTGCATAAAAGATGTTTCAGCTAGAGGTACGTAAGAATCTGTCTTAACATACGTCAAAAAAAAATCAATGCTCTTTGCTGGAACGCACGAATCGTTGTTCCCAATTGTTACTGTGTGCAGTTAAAATGATCTTTGAAAAGATTGATCAACATTTACAAATAACCATTTATATTTTCTATTGATCGAAGTGCAATCAGTCAAATAACATTAATGGAGTGTTGTTAAATTAAATGGTGGCCTGATAGTAATCTTTGCGCCGGGTTTTGTAGACAAACTTCTCACTGTAACCAAAGAATTGACGGTGACATTTCCTGTATTGATTTCAACATCTGAATATTGATCCGGAACAAGTCCGCAACTCCAGTTAGAAGGATTTTCCCAACTTGTATCCAACGCACCTGTCCACTTGTTTACAAATGTGAGATCATAAGTAATACCTGGATTATTATCAACCATACATCTAAACTGACGGCCGTACCAGCTGGTGGGAGGATGAGTTAGTAAAAGCATACTATCATTTACACCGGAAAAGTTAGTATCACTTATCAGGTTTATAAAACCAGTATCCGTATTCATCTGCCATTGATAACTACCACCCCTTATATTGGTCAAGAATGACAGGTTATCTCCGGAACAGACCGAATATATTTCTCCCATCCTGTTCCGGAGAATACACAGATTTTGTTCGTCCATGTAGTCAAACAAAACATCCGGCCGGCCGTCATTGTCAAAATCATCATTCAACATTGTACGGCCATAAATATCGAGCGGATAATTTTTCCTCGTCGTAAACATAATATTATCAGCGATACTTGTGTTGTACATGATCGAAAATTTTGAATACTCCGGCCAGTTTTGGATATCTAAAGCCAGATCGGCTCTGCCTTCACCATCAAAGTCGGCAATGGACATACCGCTCAGCAGATTGGTTGTTATTGCTTTTTGTGGGGCTAATGTTACCGGGCCACCGGGTGTGCTGGTATTCTGGTGAATCAACAATTTACCAGTACTTAAAGTAAGGATGTCTGATCTGTTATCTCCGTCAAAATCTTCCGACACAATGTAATAGTTGGGCACAGCACTAAATCTGGGATCTGGACCCAATATAATCCTCCCACCCTCACTTTTATTTTCAAACACCGACAGGAAAGGATCTATATAAAGATTTGCCTGGGCATGCGTTATTATAATCTCGGGTCTTCCATCAGCATTCATATCCTGCAGACAAAGATACCTCGGCAGTCTCCCGGTTCTAAACAGCAACCTGTTGGCAAAGGAAATAGAATCCCTGGTTGATGTGTTCCTGTAAACTGACATCGTACTATCAAATGTGTGTAATCCAATGATATCAATCTTCCCATCGCCGTTTATATCTGCCGGCATGATAATTTGAATTGCATTGTCAATGTCAGGAATTCTAACCTCATTTGCAAATGCCAGGTTTCCTCCCGTGCTGATATTCTTGAATACGGATAAATCCCGGATCTTAGCAATTATATCAAGCTTTCCGTCTCCGTTGAGGTCGCACAACAATGGCCTGGTGTGCTGGAGAGATTGGACATTAATCTCCAATGCAAGCTCAAAGCGAATGACATTTTTACTACTGATGTTTTTAAAAATGCTTACTTTGGAATTGGGGGTTCCAGTGGACACACTTACGATATCTGATTTACCGTCTCCATCCACATCACCGGTTGCTGCCCCTCTGGGGAACACTATACCTGGACTGATCCTCAAAATTTTTTCAAATGAATTGTCAGTGATCTTTCCTCCTTCAAAAATGGGATGAAAAGGAAACCCGGCTGTGGCAGTCAATCCATTTGTGATAACTGTTATGGGCCGATAAGTAGCCCCGGGCGGCACTACCGCCACCAGATTACTGTCGTCTGCAGTTATCACATTGGCTTTTACAGTACCAAAAAAAATGGTATTCTCAGAAGGTAGCGGGTTAAAATTGGATCCTGTAATTTTAATGGTATCACCAATCTTACCTGTGAGTGGAAAAAAAGAATTAAGGGTGGGCGTTGCCACAAAACCAGCTAAGGAGGCCGTTCCGCTGGCGGTAATGACTGATACATTTCCGGTAGCACTTCCTGCGACTACAGCATTAATAAGACTGTCATTATTGATAACAAATAAATGAGCAGGCGTATTTCCAAAAAGAACCTGGGTAGCGCCGGTAAAATATCTCCCTTTAATTATGATGCTTGAACCTTGGGGTCCATATTGAGGGGAGAAACTGCTGATAATGGGCGCTTGTGAAAATATCCGCAGGGACAATAACAAAAACGGCAATGTCCTAACAGGCAATAAAAAACAGGCTTTGATATGATTGTACAAGTTTAACACCTGTTGTAGTTTTAAACAAATTACCGGAAGATCAATTGTGGTAAAGCTGAAACAAATGTATTCATATTTGCTTTGCGATAATATTTTATAAAACCAGTTCTGATTCCTTTAGATTGACAAGCCCGCTGGCATTTTCCACTACCAGTTTGAAGCGATGGTAAATAACATTGCCGGAATTATCCAGTTTTTTTAAATTCCCCAAGTCTGGATAATCATGAAAATTATTTCGTTCGGGCACATTGATAAGTGAAATATTTGTTTTCTTACTCCAGATCAAATCCCAATTTCCTTTAGCGTTCATCCTGTACAAATAATATTTCCCGTTGTAAGTAGTCGGTTTCCACCAAAAGCTTACATTAATTAAAGCTGAAAGTTCTCCATTAGGCCCTTCCATTTCCTCACGCCAACATCTATAGTTTAATTTAGCTGGAGCTGGATTTTCCACATCAATCAATCCAGCTACAATAACAGTACTTGGTTTTGAAGGGATATACTCGGTCTGGTTTCGCTCATTGGTAATTTTTCTCATAGCCACGATCCGGTAATAAATGGCTTCTCCGAATAATGGGAAGGGTAAGTCCGTAAACTCATCCTTAATAACTGTTGCGGCTTCACAAAGACTGGCTAGCTTCATCGTTTTTGTTGATGCAGTCTTAGTATAGTCAGTGCTTCGATAGATTTGATAACGCTCTATAGATTCTGACTCAATGTAATTTGCCATTTCAAAAACTACCGCTGGTTTATTAATTACACTTGCTTCCTGGGTTACTATCTTCCTGATAACAGGTACTTCTGCGGGTGAGGCATCAACAAGTCTGACTGGGCCTAGAATTGGGGAACGTTTAGAGTATTTTGAATTGACTGACACTTCTCTTGCAAAATAAAAATAGATATTACGGGCTGTTCCCTGTATTTCATAATCTGTAATTCTTATTGTATGGGGAGTTATAGCAGGGAATTTTACTGCCATAGGAAAGGGATCAAATGAAGGGTCAGCAGGACTTAATAGTTTTCCCACTATGTTTCTGATAGAGGGCTTTTTGGGTGAGGTTTCAAAACCAGGTTTAACGTATTCAAAAACTATGGGTACTTCAGTTAGTGGAGTGAACGAATACTCTATCAAATGTTTAATAGCGGTGTGCGCATCGGTTAGTGTTATGCCGTCGGTTAGCGGAAATGGATAGGAGACTGTATTCGCATCTAGATAATAAGGTGTTTTATCGTTATCGGGTTTCGGAAAGAAAAAATTGGAAGGACTATGAATTTTAAAACTATCTAGATTTTCTAAATCCAGTTTTGCTTCGATGAGATCAATCCATATTTCATTTTTTTCAGTTTCACTTTCGATGGCTGCAAGACCAGTAAGTATTGCGTCAATGGTTTCCTTTTTATACAAAGTGGCCAATACATCCATTTCATTTGCCCTGTACACTACAACTCCATATGGTATACGGCCAGTGGTTTGAAGTTTCACATCTACGGTAAGGGTTGATTTACCAAAAGTGTCAGGCCTTGTTGTAAACAATGAACCCACCACAGCTTCGGGTTCCACAGGCTTCTGAATATTTCTTGCAACAATTACGAGTGGTAAGGTAAAGGAAGAATACAATGTTTCTGTTGTGTCAGCACTCCTTAAAACCAGGTATGTTTTTTTGGTATTGCTGCTCCCTTGCGGCAACAGCACCTGGTTATTAAAACCAGGTTCGGCAGAAAGGTATATCTTATAACCTGGGTGATAATTTACCTGTATATCTACGCCAGTTTCGATTTCATCAGTGTCCTCCGTATTAAGATAGTCTCTGTCAAATACCACAAATTGCAGGGGGCTAAAAGATTCAACCTGGAGAACCGGCAGTGTCTTCTTTCGCTGCGATCCTGCAATTTTAAACCGGGCTGTACCCTTATACCAGCTAATACTTGCATCAGCGGACAACTCTGGCAGTATTACAGTATTTCCAAAAGTTACCCTGTACCCACCTTGAAAAACATCATCTGCTGTATTGCCGGGAGTATCTTCATCATCCACCATAATTTTTGTTATAGTAGCGTTTGCTTTTATTCCACCAGTATATTCAAGCCGGCTTTCTCCCGAATCACTTTCAAAAACCATTTCCGGTTCGTCTATACCCGGTGATGTAGGGAAGTTATACAGTTCAAGCGACTGGTTTAATTTTAACCAACCACCACCACTGTCGGAAACATTTTCCAAAATAAAAAAAGTATCATTTACGTTAGGCATGACTCCGGAAGATATTAACACACCGGGAACTCCCTGCTCTGCTTCATGTAATTCTCTGGATATAATTTTCCTGACTCTGAAAGAAGGTCCGTTGGGCGAACCAGTAACAGGCTGTATTATTTCCAATAATTCAAAATGACCTTCAGATGTTGTGAGGGTACTGCCTATAAACAGATGTTCGGTTCCCGGTGTAACCGCCGGATCAATTGTAACAGGGTCGCTTACACTAAAAATTTGTAACTGTCCGGAAACAATCAAACATTCATCATTAGATAAAGAAGTTACACTTTTTATGACGCCCTCTATCTTGGTCAAAGGAGTTTCTCTAAAAAAAAACTCCACCTTATCTGCATACTGGTAAGCATTGATCTGGATCTCATCCCAGTCAAATGTTACTCGGATCCTGTTATCCTCTTCCTGGTTTGCTGTAATATAATTTTGTTCAGCCTGCGTGGTAAATATCATCGGATCTTCTTCCTGTATATATTGTGCAGATACATTTGAAGGAGGAAGTAACCGGTTACGCTTTTTAAATACAGTATTGTCTGTATGCTGGATATTACTGAGATTAGACGCCCTGCTGAACCAGTTGATCGAATACAGTGCGTAATCGTGAATGCCCTGCTCTGTTTCAAAATGAATGTACACGGGTGTGTCTTGCTGGTCGGGCGTACTTATATTTTCAAAATTGGATTCTGTGTCTGTATAATAGTCGTCGTGAAGCAATTCCGGCTTTCTCCATCCAGCATCAGAAGCAAGTTTATATTTTATCCCAAACGTTAATGGCTGAGTAATCCCAGTGATATCAAAGGCAGCATTATCTGGTATTTGAACAAGCAAGGGTTGGGGCAGGCCCTGGTTGATCTTATTCAGGTTAACAAACCGTATATCCTCGTAAAACGAGTAGCCTTCGTCATCAGACATTGGCTCTCTGCCGGCGTTGCCAGTCTCGTTTTCATTTTCAACATAACTACCCGCTACTGCCCTTAAACCATAGGTAACGGGGTTCAATACAGGAGGCAGGGGCAACATATAATCGTTGATGCTTGTTGGCAGTGTCATATAAACATGATCTGCAGCACCCGTTATACCAGGTAACGAAGTTTCTGTTGAATATACAGCTGCATAGATATAACTTGACTGGAGCAATTCGGGCGGTAAAGTTCCATCAATAGTTCCCAATCCAAATATCCTGGCGGCATGATAATCTGTTGCAGCCAGTTTTAGCAAATCAAGCAGGCTGGTACTAAAACTTGTATAATCTCCAGAATCTTCTGAAGGATTGTTTGCTTCTGCCCTTGGGTCAGTATTGCTCAAATTTATAAACTGCTGAAGTAATGCTTTAATTCCGGGTTGATTTTGAGCGGCGGATGGCATCCAGCGATCAAGATAATTTTGTGGAACAAGGCTGGCATCAATATGTTTTAACCAATTAATAGTAAACTGCGGAACCCCACCTGCGTAAGACACTTCTCCTCCTTCAATTCTTTTGTGAACCTCTGCATCTGTGAGTGTTAAGCCAAATTCACCAATATATTCCCACATGGAATTCCTGTTTGTACCATCAAAATAATTTTGATATGGGTAGAGTACTAATTTCAATGGTAAATATCCCCTGGAATGCTGTGTTCGTATAAACCTGATATTTTCTGCGTTAGATATAAAATTCTTGCACTGCATATTCTTAGGATATCCTTGCCTCAGTTCACGTTCAAAAAAATATTTTCTCGACATCAGATGCAGCGAGTTGATATCTGCGGTATCTTTTAAGCAGGCAGCCTCATATTTAAAAATTCCATTGCTGGAAGAAACAGGAGTATAATTTACCCTTGCACCAAAATCATAAGCAAATAATAATTTGCCGCTAACCTCAATTTCCATTACCCCCGTGTATTGCTTAAGTAAATTGATGAAGTTGACCCTTAGCTCATTGGTATAGGAGCTCACAAGGCCTATAAACTGTGTCCTGTCTTTAAATTTAAATAAAACCGTATCTGCGTCACCCGGATATCTTTTGTAAGCTATCCCTTCCCAAACTGGCAGCAATTCAATCTGATGCTGACCTGCAAAATCATCTGGGTTGTCAGACATCTCCTCTATTTCTTCAAAGTTGATAACAACAGCATATTTTTTGAGAAAAGGGGTTCGATAAATATGCACAAAATCATCCTCCTTATTAAAAGCACCGTTATCGACGTTGGTTAAATTGCCCTTAGGGATATGGTTGTCTCCCAATTCTTTCAGTAGATCCCAACGAAGATGAATACCCTGCTTACTTCCATCGCTTCCGTCAGATCCGGCAGCCTGGCAATACAAAAAGGGGGATTGCAGTTTAAACTCATTGGTTATATTTATCGCTGATGGCATAAGTCTATTTTTTCTATTACCTAAATTTGATATTTCTAAACCCTGTTCAGGAAAATCGGAATAGCCACAGAATCGCCTGTAGAATAATTTATCCCGTCAAAGAATATATGGTTAAATAAAACTGATATCCTGGTTGCAGGCAGAGAAACAGTTTCATTCGTTATAAATATGCATGAATTATCCTTTGAAAAATTCACCAAATAACTGCCGTCGGTAATTTCAACATTATTTGCATCTAGTATCTTAACCGTCTTTACCATTTCATTTCGGGGCAATCTTGGATCATTAAATGGTTCAGGACTCTTTATTAGTACACCAAGAATATTTTTCCCTTCGTTCAGTAAGTTATTGCGTACCGGAAGCTGTCCTCCCCGTATAATTATTGGCTCATCTTCAACTACCGGAAGTTCACGTTTGGGAAGCACTGCCCTGATAACATGTATTTCTACATCCGTCACAGCAGTTTCTGATTCCAGTTGGAAAACCCCGTACACGATCCTGTCGTAATCATGTGCAAAATTCCTGTATAGTATGTCTGCCGGATCAAGTGTTTTCAGGATCAGTTTCTGAATAAGTAGCCGGGTAGTCCGGAGCGATGCACTGTTCATTGACAGATTAAGTGGGTAAATAGCTTTTACGGTGGTGCTTAATCCATTTGCGATATTGGTTACCGGTCTGTAATAAGAGTTAATGTGTGTGGTAAAATCCCGGTACTTTGATGTTCTGAAAACATAAGAATGTACAAGTGTTTCTGCTTCTGTTTCATTAAGTTTAGCTTTAAATAAAGCCGTGTAAAGTTTTTCTGGCTTCAGCTCTCCCGGCGAGATGGGGCCAGTACTCATTGTTTTAGGATTTAATCTTACAAAAGTGCCGACACAATTAAGCCCATTACTATTAACAAGAATGTTGCTGGTTATTTCTATTTCAGGCGAGTCAACCGGAACTTCGGTGGATTGCCTAAGCTGCCATCCAATAGGATCCAGCGTTAAAACAGGCGTATCGCTCTTGATTGCCGGGTCCATAATCACTGGAACGAGCTTGTAGTCACGTGCAGGGTTAGACGCATATTCTCCCCAGGTCATAAAAAACTCATATACATACCGCTTCGTAAAAAACAGTTCAAGTGTAGGGTCAAAATAATAAAGCGGCTTGGCTTGCAGCAGTTTACCAGTAGGGTCAGGATAACTCCTTTCATAATCGATATAATGCTGGAGATTAGAAAGTTTATCAGAAAAGTGTTTAAAACCGAGTGTTTTTCCCGTTTTAAAACCGAGCACGGTCGACCTGTTGTAGAATGTGTTAATAGTATTATCAACTTTTACGTCATCCTTTGTATTTATGATTATAGCAAAATATGAATCCGGGCGCCATATCACGGGCAAAGACTGATCAATTGTTTCTACAAGCGTATTAATGTCATTATTAATAGAAGCCTGGCCATTTTGAGACAGCAATAAATCTGTTTGTTGCCCGCTATAAGTTTTCCAGCATACACTATGCACATAAAGGCTGCACACTGAGTTGCTGTGTTGTGGTGGAGTGGCGTTGCAATAGGTATCTATAAGTATTTGCACAAACGATCTGAAATTACCTGTATACTTTATATCGTTAACGTAATTGTACCATTTGCTGCATGCGCCGTTGTCTGGAAACGGGGTACCCTTTTTTAGATGATCAGGGTCCTGGTCGTATTCCTCGTATAGCTCCACCCATTCTTCCAATATTTGATCATCATGGTTATCAAACAAAGGAGACGTAAGCATTTTTTTCCAGATCTTATACCACCTGTCAAGATCATCGCTGCCATATAAAAGCGGATGTTGCCAAAACAATTGCACCCACCTTTCAATCAGAGCTATTGTATCATCTGTAATGTCATTATCTTCCAGCCTGTCCTGCAATTGCTGGTATAAAACTGACCAATAACTATTGTACAACACGGCAGGGTTTTGCGGACAGGCTCCTGGTTCAATGACTATTTTATCAATTTTAGGAGCATTGATCACTATTTCACCGTTAAGGTTGTATTGAGTATATAATGTAGTACTCACATTTTCATATGTCCAGCCAGGCAGTCCATTTATATCTGTACCGTTATTGCCTACTCCTGAAAAATTATAATCAGGATCGGTTGTTTTTCTCCAAACAGAAATTGTTACCCCGGCAAGACAAGTAAGTTTTAAGTACAGCCGTACCATTGTGTCCGGAAAATATATTTCGAGCTTATTTCCTGGTAATATCTTGAGTGAATATGCAAAAGCAAATATATTAGGGAACGAGGCAATCACTGCATCATCATTATCAACCCGTATTGCCAGTTGCCTGTCTCTTGTAATTACGCCAGCCTCATATACCGTGGCTCTGCTAACTGTTAACCAATTCTGGCAAATTTTTAAACTCTGTGAGATAGTACATAAAAGGTGCCTGTACGTTAA